>Ga0307515_10000939_pt1 | contig 66738 bp, 56 predicted proteins | sample 17_EM_MG_FD_194513 | JGI IMG/M metagenome (GOLD analysis project Ga0307515, IMG submission 194513) | Populus trichocarpa ectomycorrhiza microbial communities from riparian zone in the Pacific Northwest, United States - 17_EM | ecosystem: Host-associated > Plants > Roots > Unclassified | place... | reverse complement strand
GTCGCCGTCGATGACGTCGTAGCCGGGGTCGAAGAACACCTGCGGATCACTGGCCGTCACGAAGTCACTCGTGTAATTGACCATGATGACGTTGTGGCCGCTGTCGTTGACGGCCGAGTAGATCACCCCGTACTGACCCCGCCCCGCGTCCCAGAAGGACTCCGGCGCCCAGGCGTGGGTGTCCAGGCTGTGCACCTTCATCCGCCGGTAGCCGGTGAAGGTGCGCAGGTCGGGGGAGTCCCAGACGTGGAGGTACTGGCTGACGTACGACCAGTCGGTGCCGTTGAGGTCGGTCGCGAGGACCACGAACGTGCCGTCCTGCTTGCGCAGGATGAACGGGTCGCGCAGGCCGAGGGAGCCGGCGGTGGGGGTGGCGACGGGGGCGTTCTGGTTGAGCGGGGTCCACTCCAGACCGTCGGGGCTGACGGCCAGGTGCAGACCGTAGTTGGCGCCCAGGAACGTCGGCGACTCGGTGAAGTAGCACATGACGTAAGCCGAGTTGGTGGCCGCCTGGGCGCTGCCGGCGCCTAGGGTGAGCGCGCCGGTGGCCGCGAGGGGGACGGTCGCGGCCATGCCGAGGAACAGGCGGCGGGAGGGGTGGGGGAGAGGAGGAACGGCCATGTGTTCTCCAGGGGGATACGTGCGGCCCATTGATTCATATCGTTCGACATCCCGAACGGGGTTCGGTAAGTCGATCAGAAGGTAGAGATGGGGCGCGTGCGCGTCAATCACACGGTCGTGCTTGGCCGGTTCTCACCGTTCACGGAGGCGCCCGCTAAGAGGCTCCTGTGTGGATCAGGAGTTCCGCCCGCGCCCGGGCCGCCGCCCCGACCGCCACCGCGTCACCGCCCAGCCGGGCCGGCAGCACCCGCACCGGATGACCACTCACCGGCGGCTCCAGCGCCAACGTCTCCTGCACGGCGGACTCGACCAGATCCCAGGACCGGCTGACACCCCCGCCGATCACACACGTCGTGACATCCAGCAGCCCCGCCGTGATCAGCAGCGCACGGGCGACACCACGGCCCGCGTCCCGGTACACGGCGAGCGCGTCCGGGTCGCCGCCGTGGGCCGCCTCGGCGACCGCGCGGGCGGTACGGTCCACACCCGTCCGCTCCTTGTACCGCGCCGCGACCGACCGCCCCGACGCAAGCGTCTCCAGATGCCCTCTTCCCCCACACGTACACGGCAGTTCACCGAACCCGGGCACATGCCCGATCTCGCCCGCCGCCCCGCGCGGCCCGTCGTAAAGGGCGCCATCCAGCCACAGCGCGCCACCCACCCCCGTGCCGAGCGTCATCCCGAGCACGTTCTCCTCGCCCGCGACCGCACCCTTCGCGACCTCACCGCGCAGAAACGCGTTCACGTCGTTGTCGAGGAACGCCGGTACGCCCAGGGCCTGTTGGACGGTCGCCGTCACCTCGAACCCGGCCCAGTCGCGAAAGGAGTCGCTGGCCACGAGGATCCGCCCGGCCCGCACATCCACGAGCCCCGCCGCGCCGACCCCGACCCCGAGCAACCGGGCGGGCGTACGGTCCAGCAGCAGCCGTAGCGCGGAGAGCGCGGCGGCGAGCATGGCCGCCCCGCCCTCGCTCGCCGGGGTCGGCACCTCCGTGCGGTCCAGGACGTCGAGTCGGTCCGTGCACAGCACGACCTGGGTGGTCGTCCCGCCGATGTCGACGCCGACGATCACCTCGGGAGAGTCCGTCACGCGCCGGCCCCCGTCCCCAACGCCAACCGGCGCTCCCTGCGCTCGCGTTGGAGCACCGGATCGGGTACGGGCACGGCGGCGATGAGCCGGCGCGTGTACGCGGTCTCCGGGTGCAGCAGCGTGCTCATGGTCGGCCCCTGTTCCTCGACGCGTCCGCCCCGCATCACGACGACACGCCCCGCGAACTGCTGCACCACGGCAAGGTCGTGCGACACGAAGAGACACGCGAACCCGAGCTCCGCCTGCAACTCGGTGATCACTTCCAGCACGGTCTGCTGCACACTCACATCCAGCGCGCTCGTCGGCTCGTCCGCGACCAGCAGCCGCGGTTCGAGGACCAGCGCCCGCGCCAGACTCACCCGCTGCCGCTGCCCACCGGACAGCTCACGCGGCCCACGCCGCGCCAACTCCCGTGGCAGCCGCACCAGTTCGAGCACCTCGGCAACCCGCTCCCGCCGCTCGACGGCACCCATCCCGCGCCGGTGCACCCGCAACGGCTCGGCCACGCACTCCGCGACACTCATCCGCGCGTCCAACGAGGCCACCGGATCCTGCAACACCACACCGACCCCGGCCAACAGGGCCCGCCGCGCCCGCCCCCGCGCCTTGCGCAGATCGGCCCCGAAGAGCGAGACGCCTCCCGACTCCGGCGCGACCAACCCAAGAGCGACCCGCGCGGCGGTCGACTTCCCGGACCCGGACTCACCGACGAGGCCCACGGTCTCACCCGCCCGCACGGTCAGTGACACCTTCTCCAACGCCCGCACGGCACGAGGCCCCCGCCCGAACTGCACGCTGACATCCCGCAGTTCGACCACAGGCGCCCCCTCGGCCTCCTCGCCCACGACACTCCCGCTCCCGCTCCCGCTCCCGCTCCCGGTCACGGCGAGCCGAGGCACAGCCGCCAGCAACCGCCGCGTGTACTCATGAGTGGGCCGCAACAGCACGTCCTCCACCGCCCCCGTCTCCACGATCTCCCCCTCCAACATCACGGCGACCCGATCGGCGAAGTCGGCGACGACCCCCATGTTGTGCGTGACCAGCAGCACGCCGGTCCCCGAGTCGGCGGCCAACGCCCGCAGCAGATCGAGGATTTCGGCCTGCACGGTGACGTCGAGCGCGGTGGTCGGCTCATCCGCGACGAGCAACCCGGGCGAGTTGGCGATGGCCATGGCGATGACAACCCGCTGCCGCTGCCCACCGGACAACTGGAACGGAAAGGCGGAGGCCCGCCGTTCAGGCTCGGGAATCCCGACCCGACGCAGCAACTCGACTGCCTCCGCAGCGGCCTCCTGCCGCGACACGTCCCGGTGATTCCGCACAACTTCCGCTATCTGCTTACCGATTCGGGTCAGCGGATCGAGCGCGGTGGCCGGCTCCTGGAACACCATCGAAGCCGTACGCCCCCGCAGGCGCGCGAGTTCGGCCTCACTGGCCCCCACGACATCCGTACCGCCGACCGAAACGCCCCCGGAAGCACGGGCGTTACCGGGCAACAGCCCGAGCGCGGCAAGGGCCACGGTCGACTTCCCGGACCCGGACTCACCGACGAGGGCGAGCGTCTCCCCGGGCTCCACCCGCAGCGACACCCCACGCACGGCAGGCACATCACCGCTCTCGGTGGAAAAGACGACGCCCAGATTCGCTATCTCCAGGATGCTGTTCATCCCCGTCCCCTCACATCGAAGGCATCGCGCAGCCCGTCGCCGATCGCGTTGAACGCGCACACCACGAGGATGATCGCGAGGCCCGGCGGCACGATCAGCCACCAGCGTCCCGAGTACGCGGCCGTCAGCCCGGCCGAGAGCATGCCGCCCCAGTCGGTCGACGGCGGCTGAACTCCCAGCCCCAGATAGGACACATAGGCGACGAGCAGAATCGCGTCGGCGACCTGGAAGGTGGCGGCGACGACGATGGTCGACACCGAGTTGGGCAGGATGTGCCGAGCGATGGCCCGCCCGTGGGTCCCGCCGATGGCGCGCAGGGTCAGCACATAGTCGCGTCTCTTCAACGTCAACGTCTCCGCCCGCACCAACCGCGAGGGCACGAGCCAGGACACCAGCCCCAGAATCACGATCAGCCCCGGCACACCGGGCGTGGTGATGGCAGACACGACCAGCAGGATGAACAGCGCCGGAATCGCGATCCCCGCGTCCACGACCCGCATCATCACGGCATCGACCCAACCGCCCGCATACCCGGCGATCGATCCCCAGAGAGTCCCGATCACGGTGGCAAGCACCCCGGCGGCAAGCCCGACGAGCAACGAGACCTTCCCGCCGTACATGAGCCGCCCCAACTCGTCATGCCCGACAGCATCGGTACCGAGCCAATGCGCTCCGCTGGGGTGGAGGTTGACCTGCGTGAGGTCGGTGTGGATCTGATCGGTGGAGTAAAGCAGCGGCCCCACAAAGCAGAAGAAAAGAAAGAGGGCAACGACGACGAGTCCGGCGACCGCGAGCCTGTTGCGAGCGAAGCGAGCAATCAGGGGCGCGGGGCTGTGTCGATTTGCGGCTCCGCCGCGGGGCGCGACAAGCCCCCACCGGCTCGCACTTCGGATACTCATGTCCGCCCAGCCTTCACTCGGGGATCCACGATCCGCTGGACGACGTCAGCAAGGAGCGTCCCCACCACAGTCGCAACGGAAATGACGAGCACGCACCCGAGAAGCACCGGATAGTCCGAAGACTGAGCCGCACTCCAGAACAACAGCCCCATCCCTGGGTAGTTGAACAGCTGTTCAACAACCAACGCCCCACCGAACAGCACCGGCACGTAATACCCCAGCATCGCAATCACCGGCGTCAACGAGTTCCGGAACACGTGCTTGAAGAGAATCGCCCGCTGCCGAGAACCCCCCGCCCGAGCAGTCCGCACATAGTCCTCGGACAGGTTCTCCAACGTCGCGGCCCGCATATACCGACTGAACACGGCAACCATGGAAGCCGCCCCGGTCACCACGGGCAGCACCAACGCCACCGGATCCGCGAAGACTTGAGCCACCGTGTCTCCCTGCGGCGCCTGAGAAGGAAACCACCGCAACACCTGTGTGAAGACCAGCACCAGCACAAGTCCCAGGAAATACACGGGAGTCGAATACGCGACGAAGCTCAACGTGGTGATGACATAGTCGGCCGGCTTGTTCCGCCGCACGGCCTGCCACATGCCCAACGGAATGGCGAGCACCAGCCCGAGAACCGCGGACAACACGGTCAACACCAGGGTTTTCGGCAGCCGTTGCTCGATGAGCCGGGACACCGCCTCGTTGAGGGTGTACGACGTGCCGAGGTCACCGTGCAGCAACTGCCGTAGGTAGTAGAGGTATTGGACGGGCAGCGGCCGGTCGAGCCCCTGGTCGTGGTTGAAGAGCGTGATCTGCTGGGGCGTGGCCTGCGGGCCGAGGATCCCGCGTGCGGGACCCCCGGGCAGCGCGTGCAGCAGGCCGAACACCACGACCGTCACGATGAGGATCACGACCAGCGCCTGGGCGATGCGCCGGGTCAGATACAGGAGGGTGTCCATGCCTCAGCTGGTCCACTTCCACTGTGCCGGGTGGAAGTTGGCGAGCGGGTCCTGTGAGAAGCCGCCGAGGCCGTTCTTGACGACGGAGATCTGGTAGTCCGGCTCGGGCAGCCAGATCACCGGCAGATCCTTGGCGAGGGCCGCGCTGTACTCCTGGATCTCCTGCGTCGAACTCGACGTCGTGGACGCGGTGATGAGCTTGTCGACATCGGCGTTGGAGTAGTTGCCGAAGTTCGCGCCGCCCTTGGACTGGAACAGGGAGTCGCCGGTCGGGAAGGCCGGGAAGTACCAACTGCCCGCCGTACCGAAGAAGGACAGCTGCCACTTGCAGATCGACTGCGAGGCCGTGCACTGCGGGGTCTGCGACAGCACGGAGTTGACGGGCGCGGTCTTGATGGAGAACTTGATGCCGGTCTTCGCGAGCGAGGACTGGATCGCGCTCATCATGTTGTCGGTGACCGTCGAACCGGACTGCGACAGCACCTGCATCTGGAACTTGGTCCCCTTGGCGACCCCCGCACCGCACTGCGCGGCACCGGTGCCCGGGCTGGTGCAGGTCATGACCCCGCCCTGCTCGCTCCAACCATGGCTGCCGAGGAGGGACTTGGCGGCCGAGGTCGAGAACGGATACGGGTTGCTCTTCTGCGTGGCCGACAGGAACGACGAGCTCTGCGCCTGCGGAATCGGCCCGTACCCGGGCACCGCCGTGCCGTTGAAGATGACCTTCGCCAGACTGCCCTGGTCGATCGACCGCTGCACGGCCTGCCGGGCGTAGAGCTGCTTGAACACGGCACCCATGGAAGGGTTGTTGAAGTTGTACGGCATGTAGGTGATCGCCCAGCCCGACCACGGCTTCACCGTGTAGCCCTGGGCGGTGAAGCTCGCTTTCTGGTCGAGGTCGGTCGCCTCGATGTAGCCGTAGTCGACGCTCCCCGACCGCAGCGCGTTCTTCTCGGCGTCCGCCGTGGTGAAGGGGAGGAGGTTCACGGTGGGGATGGCGGGCTTCTCGCCGCCGTCGTACTTCGAGTTGGCGGTCAGGACGACCTTGCCGGCCGTGGAGAAGGACTTGACGGCGTAGGGGCCGCTGACCGTCTTCCAGAGGACGTTCGTCGCGTAACCGCTGATGTTCTTCGCGGCGTTGTTGAGGTACGCCCAGTCCTTCTTGGCGTCCCCCGCCTTGTCCCACATATGCTGGGGGAGCGGGTTGATCTGGCTCAACTCGTTGGCCAGCATCCACTGCGGGTTGTAGGCCTTGTCGAAGGTGATCGTGAAGTGACTGGCGTCCACGGTCTTGAAGGCCGTCCAGTTGTCCGGCGCCTTGCCCGGGTTGTAGCCCGCCCACTGGGACTTGTTCGCCTTGATGAGGTCGAACCAGAACTTCACGTCGGCGGAGGTGACCGGCTTCCCGTCGCTCCAGTGCCGGTCGCCGAGGGTGATCGTGACGCTCTTGTTGTCGGCCGCGAAGGCGGCGGCGGTCGCCACCGAGCCCTTTTTGTTCCAGCCCATGCTGCCGGTCGAGCCGTCGTAGGCGATCAGCGGCTCCCACAGCGTGCTCGCGATGGCGTTGTTGTTGCTGTTGAGGTGGGCCGCGGTGCCGATCGGGAGGATCCAGTTCGGCGTGAAGTTCGCGGGCAGCGCGTAGTTGATCGAGTCGTGCGACCCGGACGACGACGTACCGCTCGACCCGGAACAGCCCGCGAGCAGCAGCGAGGCCGTGGTCAGGGAGGCACCTGCGAGGAGTCTCTGGCGAACAGGGGACATGGTTCTCCTCGGAAAAAGAGGGGCGGAGGCGGGAGTGAGGACAGTCAACGGCCCCCGGTGTCGAAGAAACAGGCGTGCCGCTGTAAAAAGCCTGTTTCTGCTGTTCTGAAAAAAGGTGAGAGGGCATCGGAGTGACTTACGCTCGTCGCCTCGATCGCCGATCCGGAAGTAACTTCCTCTATGCCTGAAAAAAGTGCCCACCGCCGGAAGAGCAGCTCAGGCGTCTCCTCACTGGCCGAGCACGTCCTCGAACTCCTCGCCTCCGGGCAGGCCGCCACCCGCACCGAACTCGCGGAACTGCTCGGCGCCGCACCCTCGACGATCTCCCTCGCGGTGGGCCAGCTGGTGTCCCTGGGCCTGGTCGCCGAGCACGGCACCCGTTCCTCCACCGGCGGTCGGCCGCGCAAGGTGCTGCGGCTGGGCGGCAGCGACGGCTTCGCGGTCGCGGCCGAGCTGGGCGGCAAGCACGCGCACGTAGGGGTCGTACTCCCCGGCGGCGGCCTCACTGACGTCTCGACCGTGCCCTTCCCCACGGCGGACGGCCCCGAGGCCGCGCTCCCGGGCCTCGCCGAGACACTCACCGCACTCGCCGACCGGCACGGACGCGAACGACTCCGGGGCGTGGGCCTGTCCCTCCCCGGCCCGGTCGACATCGCCTCCGGGATCGTCACGCTCCCGGCCCGGATGCCCGGCTGGAACAAGTTCCCCATCCGCGACTGGCTCGCCGACCGCTTCGAGGTACCGGCCGCCGTCGAGAACGACGCCAACTGCATGGCCGTGGGCGAACACACCGTCCAGCCCGCCGAGCGCCGCCAGTCGATCATGGTCAAGGTCGGCACCGGCATCGGCGCGGGCGTCATCGCCGACGGCCGCCTCTACCGCGGCGGCACCGGCGCGGCGGGCGAGATCACCCACGTCCGCGTCGAGGCCGCCCAGGACACCCCCTGCTCCTGCGGCAACACCGGCTGCCTGGAAACCGTCGCCTCCGGCGCCGCCCTGGTCCGCATCCTGCGCGGCCACGGCCTGGACGTGACATCAACGGAAGACGTCGTACGCCTCGCCACCGACGCCCACCCCGAGGCAACCCGAGCAGTCCGCCAGGCCGGCCGCTACCTCGGCCAGGTCCTGGCAGCCAACGTCAACTTCTTCAACCCCGACGCCGTGTATCTGGGCGGCATCCTCTCCACCCTGGAACCCTTCGTAGCGGCAGTCCGCAGCCAGCTCTACGAGGGCTGCCACCCCCTGGTCACAGAACACCTGGCGATCGAGCGGGCGAGCCTGGGCGCGGATGCGGGCTTGGTGGGTGCGGGTCAGTTCGCCCTACAGAGGGCACTGGCGCAAGCACTCCAGACGGTCACTGACCAATCGGGAGCGCGATGACCCTGTCGTTCTCACCGGGGCCGCGATGACGCTGTCGTGTTCATCGGGGCCGCGATGACCCACCGCCTTTAGGGGCGCGGGGAACTGCGCGACCAGCCCCCACGCACCCGCACCCGACACACAACCTGGAGCCCCCATGCCTTCACCCCGCCCCACAATCGCAATCGCCGGCCTGGGCATCGAATCCTCAACCTTCTCCCCGGCCCGCACAGAAGCCCCCGCCTTCCACCCCCAACGAGGCCCCGAAGTCCTCACCCGCTACCCCTTCCTGGCCCCCGGCACCCCACTCCGAGAAGCCGCAGCCTGGCAAGGCGCCCTCGTCGGCAAGGCCCTCCCCGGCGGCACCGTAACGGCCACCGCATTCACCGAACTCTCCGACGAACTCATCGCACGTCTAGCCGAGTTGGGCCCCCTGGACGGCCTCTGGTACGACATCCACGGCGCGATGACAGTAGAGGGCACAGACGACGCCGAAGCCCAACTACTCGCCCGCGTACGGGAAACCATCGGCCCGGACACCCTCGTGTCGACCTCCATGGACCTGCACGGCAACGTCTCCCGCGACCTGGTCCACCAAAGCGACCTGATCACCTGCTACCGCATGGCCCCGCACGAGGACGCCATGGACACAAAGGAACGCGCCGCCCGCAACCTCGTAGAACTCCTAAAGAGCGGCGCCCCCCGCCCGGTCAAAGCCTGGATCCCGGTCCCCGTACTGCTCGCAGGCGAACAGACCTCCACCCGCATCGAACCGGCGAAGAGCGTCTACGCGGCCGTAGAAGAGGTCGAGGCGGAAGCCGGAGTCACCGACGCCGCGATCTGGGTCGGCTACGCCTGGGCGGACGAGCCCCGCAACCGAGCCGCAGTCGTCGTCACCGGCCCGTCAGAACCCCAAGTCCGAGCAGGCGCCGAACAGTTGGCCCGCGGCTTCTGGGAAGCAAGGCACGACTTCGAGTTCGTAGCCCCGACCGGCACTCTCCACGACTGCCTGGACGAAGCTCTGGCCTCCACCGTCCGCCCGTACTTCATCAGCGACACCGGCGACAACCCGACCGCAGGCGGCGCGGGAGACGTCACCTGGGGCCTCCAACAGGTCCTGGAGCGCCCGGAGTTCAAGGACGAGAGCGGCCCTACGGTCATCTACGCGTCGCTGCCCGGACCGTCCGCCGTGGCCACAGCGGAGCGCGCCGGCATCGGCGCCACCGTCACCGTCACGGCGGGCGCCGAAGTCGACGACCGCCACGCGGGCTCGCTCCCCCTCACCGGGGTCGTGCACTCGATCCGGCACGGCGACCGGGACGCGGAGACCGAGGTCGTGCTCAAGGTGGGCAGCGTGTACGTGATCCTGACGCGCCTCCGGAAGCCGTACCACCACGAACACGACTTCACCGACCTGGAGTTGGACCCGCGCTCCGCCGATCTCGTGCTCGTCAAGATCGGCTACCTCGAACCCGAACTCTTCGCCATGGCCGCCGACTGGAAGATGGCCCTCACCCCGGGCGGAGTCGACCAGGACCTCACCAGGCTCGGGCATCACCGCATCCGGCGGCCCCTGTTCCCCTTCGACCGGGACATGCCCGACCCGGACCTCGCGGCCCGGGTCATCAGCCCCTCGGACGAACCGCTCAGCGGGGCGGACGAGTGAGTTTGCCGCCCCCGCCGTCCTCGATGGCGGCGGCGATCAACTGGTCGAGCAGCGCGATCAGTACGTTCCGGCACGAGTCGCGCTCGCGCGCGTCGCACAGCAGCACCCGGACGTCCTCGGGGAGGGCCAGCGCCTCGCGCACCGCCTCCGCGGGGTACGGGTGCTCGCCGTAGAAGCCGTTCACGCCCACCACGAACGGGATGCCCCGGCGTTCGAAGAAGTCGACGGCCGCGAAGCTGGACTTCGGGCGGCGGACGTCGATCAGGACCACCGCGCCGAGCGCGCCGAGGGCCAGGTCGTTCCACATGAACCAGAAGCGCTGCTGGCCCGGGGTGCCGAACAGGTAGAGCACCAGGTCCTGGCCGATGGTGATGCGGCCGAAGTCCAGGGCCACGGTGGTGGCCCGTTTCTCCTCGATGCCGTCGAGGTCGTCGACGGCGAGGCCCGCCACGGTCAGCGGTTCCTCGGTGCGCAGCGGGGCGATCTCGCTCACCGAACCGACCATGGTGGTCTTGCCGACGCCGAAACCCCCCGCGATCAGGATCTTGACCGTCTCGGGCGGCGCGGGTGCCGGAGCGATGGTGTCAGAGCCGGCCAAGGCCCTCCCTCACTTTCTGCAGCAGGTCCATGTCCGGGCTGGTACGGGAGACCGGGTGCGGCGGCCGGGCCGTGATCAGGCCGACCTCCAGCAGGTCGCAGAGCATGATCACTACCACGCTCACCGGAAGGTCGACAAGAGCGGCGACCTCCGCGACCGCCAGCGGTTCGGCGCACAGCCGCAGAATGCGGGCCTGCTCCGGCTGCGGCCGGGGCGCCCGTGCGGGCACCGGATCGACCGCGGTCACCGTCGTGATGAGGGTGAAATCGGCGCGGCTGGGCCGGGTTCTGCCACCGGTCAGCGTGAACGGCCTTACGAGCCGTCCCGCCGCGTCGCCACCGCTCACCTCACTCGCCGGAGCCGGCCGCGGGGCCGACGCCCGCCCGGGGTGCGGCGCTGAGATGCTCGCCTATCTTCTTCACCAGCATGTTCATCTGGTACGCCACGACCCCGACATCCGCGCCCGGACCGGTCAGGACGACCAGGTGGGCGCCGGGGCCCGCCGCGGTGAGGATCAGATAGCTGTTCGCCATCTCGATCAGCGCCTGGCGCACCGGACCGCCCCGGAAGTCCATGCTGACCCCCTTGCTGAGGCTCATCAGCCCGGACGCGGTGGCCGCGAGCCGCTCGGCGTCGTCGCGCAGGAACCCGGTGGACTTGCTGACGACCAGGCCGTCCTCGGAGAGCACGACGGCCTGGTTCACCTCGGCCACCCGGTCCACGAGTCCGGTGAGCAACTGGTCGAGCTGGGTGTGCGTGGCGGGGACGGGTCGTGTCATGGCGGAGTCCTTCATGAGCGGTCGGCGGGCGGATTCGGGGAGGCTGCTGCTTCCTCCCGGTCGTACTGCGAAGGCGCGTCGTCGTCGATGGAGTCTCGCGCCTGGAACGTGCCACGCTGGAACCCGGCCAGCGAGGAAGCCGCACGCTCCGCGGTGAAGTCTTCCAGCTCCAGGTCCTCCTCGACCGCCCCGGCCTCCTCCCGCAACTCACTGGCCAGACTGGTCTGTGGCACCCGCCGCGGCAAGGGGGTGAGCCCGCCGAGCCCTGCCGTCACCGACTCGGCCTCGGGCGACCGCGCCGGAGGGATCACAGGACGGTCCTCGGACGCGGGACTCGGCGTGTCAACTGCCCGCCCCGCCAAGGCGGTTGCCACCCGGACGGCCGACTCGTCCGCCTTCACTCCCTTTTCCGCCACGACCCGCTCGGTGACGCCGGTGTCCTTCAAGGCGCCCGGAGCGGACCGATCGGGTGTCTCGGCCACCTCGGGTACGACGATCTCGTGCGGGATCAGCACGATCGCGGTCGTGCCGCCGTACGGCGAGGAGCGCAGGGTCACCGCGATGCCGTGCCGGGTGGCGAGCCGCGCGATCACGAACATGCCGAGCCGCAGGTCGTCGGCGAGGGCGACCACGTCGAACTGCGGGGCCACCGCGAGCTGTTCGTTGAGCGAGGCGTAGTCCTCCTCCGACATGCCCAGCCCGCGGTCCTCGACCTCGATCACCAGCCCCTTGGCGACCATCGCGGCCCGCACCCCGACCGGGCTCGGCGCGGGGGAGTACACGGTCGCGTTGTCGATCAGCTCGGCCAGCAGGTGGATCACGTCGGCGACCGCGGGCGGCGCCAGGCACACCTCCTCCTCGGTGTGCACCTCCACCCGCTGGTACTCGGCGACCTCACCCACGGCGCTGCGCAGGATGTCGATCAGGGCGACCGGCTCGGTCCAGCTGCGGCGCGGCTGCTCACCGCTGATGACGACGAGGTTCTCCTCGTAGCGGCGCAACTGGCTTGCCGTGGAGTCCAGTTCGTACAGGCCGCGCAGGACCTCGGGGTCGTCGTGCCGGCGCTCCAGCTGGTCGAGCTTGGTGAGCTGGAGGTTGACCAGGTTCTGGCTCTGCCGGGCGATGCCGAGGATGACCTTCTGGAATCCCCTTCGGGTGTCGGCGAGTTCGACCGCGGTGTGCACGGCGGTGCGCTGCGCGGTGTTGAACGCCTGGGCCACCTGGCCGAGTTCGTCGTTGCCGTAGTCCAGGGGCGGGGTCGCCGACTCGACGTCGATCTTCTCGCCCCGGTTCAACCGGGCGACCACGTCGGGCAGTCGGTCCTCGGCGAGGCTCAGGGTGGCCATCTTCAGGCCACGCAGCCGCCGGGACAGGGAGCGGGTGATCCGCCAGGACATGACGACGCACACCAGCAGGGCGCCGAGTCCGCCCGCGCTCAGCGTGGCGGCGGTGATGAGCAGGCTGTGCGCCTTGTCGGAGCTGCGGTCCAGGAGCCCGGCCGTCTGCTGCCGGATCAACGCCGTGTACTGGTCGCCGACTTCGGTCAGCGCCGCGTTCCACTGCTTCTGCTCGTCGGGCAGGGCGATCTTGCCGGCCGAGCCGTTGTCCGGCACCGCCTTGTCCGCCGTACCGGCCGTGAGCACCGCGTCCTCCGTGGACTCCAGGGTGCTCCACTGGACGCTCTGCAGAATGTGCTCGATCCGCGTCTTGGTGGCGCCCTGGAACCCGGTGGCGATCTGGTCCTCGACCAGCCAGCGCCGGGCGTGCACCAACTCGGCGAACTGCTCCCACGCCGCGTTGTCGACGTGCCCGGAGGGCCAGGCAAGGGTCAGCTGTGCGTCCTCCTGGGAGACCAGCTCCGCGCCGTGCTCCAGCGCGACGAGCGGCTCCGCCTGCGAGGTGAGGTCGCCGTCGTCGACCTGGGACAGCTCCTGGAAGGCCTGGATCTGGTCGTCGATGATCGACGTGTACTGGTCCAGCACCTGCTGGGGCGTGATGTCGGTGGGCTTGTCCACCTGGCTGCGGTAGTACTCCAGGCTGTCCACCGACGCGACGACCGAGTACATCCGGTCCCTGATGCGGGAGGGCGCCTTCTTGATCGCGTCCGTCTGGCCCACGAGTTGGGCCACCGCCTTGTCCGTCACCGCGCGCTGGGCCTCCAACGCGGCCTGGGAGCCGTGCGGATCCGCCATCCACGCCGCCGAGAGACTGCGCTCCTTCTGGAGCGCGAGCGCGGCTTCGGTGCCCATGGCACCGGTCGACCGGCTCAACTCCGTCTGCGAGCGCAGCCGTAGCCCCTCCGCGAACATCTGGGTCGTCGTCACGCCCCACATGGCGGCCAGCGTGACGCTGGGTACCAGGGCGAGCAGGATCAGGGAAAGACGTATGGAACCGACGCGGCGCCGGGCACCTGTCCGTGGAGACATCGTGGTCGTCCTCGCTACATCCTCGTACGAAGTGTCCGGTCAGCGCGTTCCGTTGGCCGCGAACTTCGCGACCGCGCCGACGTTCGTCTTCGTCACGAACGCCGGGCCGGTGAGCACGGGAGCCGCCCCGCCGCCACTGATGTTGCCGTTGGTCTTGTACAGCCACAACGAGTCCACGGCCAGATAGCCCTGCAGATAAGGCTGTTGATCGACGGCGAACTGAATGTTCCCGCTCTGCACGGCTTTGACCAGGTCCTGGTTGAGATCGAAGGTCGCGACCTTGGCACTGCTGCCCGCCGCCTTCACGGACTTGACCGCGGCCAGTGCGAAATCGGCGCCCAGCGTGACCACTTCGTCGATGCTGGGGTCCTGCTTCAGTCGGTCCGTGACCCCCGTGGACACGGCGCCCATGTCGGTGCCGTCCACGTAGAGGATGTCGGTCTCGCCGGTGAACGCCTTCTTGACGCCCGCGCAGCGCGCCTCCAGGGCGACATTGCCCCGCTCGTGGATCACGCACAGGGCGTGCTTGGCCTTGAGGGCGTCCAGTTTCTGGCCGACGGCGCGGCCCGCGACGCTCTCGTCCTGCCCGAAGAACTCCAGGACGCCCTCCGACTGCCAGGAGTCGATACCGGAGTTGAGGCCGACCACCGGAATGTCCGAGGCCTTGGCCTGGGCGATCGGCGCCTTCATCGCGTCCGGTTTGGCGAGTGTCACCGCGATGCCGTCGACCTTGTCCCGGACCGCGTCCCGTACGAGTTCGGCCTGTCCGGTGGCGTCGGGGTCGCTCGTGTACGTCAGCTCGACGTTGTCCTTGGCCGCGGCGGCCTCGGCGCCCTTCTGCACCAGCACCCAGAAGTCGTCACCCTTGCTGGAGTGGGTGACCATGGCGAACTTGAGCCGGGCGCCGCCCGCGGCACCGGCCGCGTCCGTGCCGGAGTCGCCGCCACCGGTTCCGGAGCAGCCGGAGAGCAGCAGACAGACCGCGACGGCGACGGTCGGCGCCGTGCCGCGTATGAGACGGAAGGTGGCGTGAGGTGGGGGTGGAGTGTTCATGGGCGGTGCGGCACCTCGCTGTGCGGCCGAGCTCGGGGACGGGGAGAGCGCGCCCGGAGCCGTAAGAGGTGCGCCGACCGGGTTACTCCCGCTGGCCCGGAGCCAATCGTGTGTGACCGCTGGTAGTCAAGTGAGCAGCGACATGGAGTGAGTTGTTGCTGCCGCATTGTGATCATCTCGACGTCGTAAGGAGGTTGGGGAGGTTACGTACGGGAGAACGGAAGGTTATGGCTTGCGGGCCACCGCTCCGTACATGGCGATGTCCTCGTCCCTGATCGGTTCGGTGTCCGTGCCGTCCGGACGCCACTTGTGGACCTGGACGATACCCGGCCCGACGAGTTCGAGCCCCGCGAAGAACTCCTCGGCCTCCGGATAGGTACGCAGCCGCATCGGCATCCCGCGCGCCGCGTACTCACGGGCGACCCGGCCCACCTCGTCCGGCGCGAACTCCGCCGTACCGATCGACATCGCCAAGTAGCTGCCGGAGGGCAGGGGTTCGAGGAGCCGGCGCACGATGCCCACGGCGTCGTCCTCGTCCAGCACGAAGTGCACGATCGCGATCACGGTCAGCGCGACCGGCGCACCGAGATCGAGCGTCTCGCGGAACTGCGGGGTGCGCAGAATCGCCGCCGGGTCCAGCATGTCCGCCTCGACATACGCGGTCCGGCCCTCGGGCGTGCTGTCCAACAGGCCCTGGGACAGGGCGAGTACGAGCGGGTCGTTGTCGACGTAGACGACCCGGGAGTCCGCGGCCGCCGTCTGCGCGATCTCGTGGATGTTCGGCGAGGTCGGGATACCGGTGCCGACGTCGAGGAACTGCCGTATCCCCGCCTCCCCGGCGAGGTACCGCACGGCACGGTGCATGAAGTCGCGGTTGGCCCGCATGTGCACCGGCATGGCCGGCCACTCCCGGATCATCGCGTCGCCGGCCTCCCGGTCTGCCGGGTAGTTGTCCGTACCGCCCAGGATGTAGTCGTAGATCCGCGCGGAGTGGGCGGTGTCGGTGTCGATGCGGCTGGACTCGGGCAACGTGGGCTCCTTGTGTGAGATTTCGCCGTCAGGGGTGCCATGGATGGAGGAAATCCTCGATCCCGGGGGCCTGGCTGGGAAGGGTGCCCCCGTGATTCCACGCTTCGGCCATGAGACAACTCCGCACGCTCCCATGGCCGTTCACTCCCGACGGGTCCTACCCCAGGCGTTGGTCCGCACTCGTCGCCCTGCTTCTCGCCGAGGCGATGAACCTGCTCGACGCGACGGTCGTGCAGGTGGCCGCGCCCGCGATCCACGCCGATCTGGGCGGGCCGGTGTCCGGCATCCAGTGGTTCACCACCGCGTACACCCTGCCGTTCGCGGTGCTGCTGATCAGCGGGGGTCGGCTCGGCGACATCGCGGGCAGGCGACGGCTGTTCGTGCTGGGCGTCGCGGGATTCGCCGTCGCGTCCCTCGCGTGCGCGCTGGCGCCGGGCGTGGGCTTCCTCATCGCCTTCCGCGCCGTCCAGGGAGCGTCGGCGGCCCTGGTGATCCCGCAGACCGTCGGGCTGATCAAGGCGATGTTCTCCGGCGACGAAATGTCCCGCGCGCTGGGCAGCATCGGTCCCGTGATGGGCCTGGCCGCGGTCTGCGGTCCGGTGCTCGGCGGTGTCCTCACCCACGCCGACCTGTTCAACTCCTCCTGGCGCGCGGTGTTCCTGGTCAACATCCCGGTCGCCCTGGTCGTCCTCGCCCTGTCCCCCCGACTGCCGGAGAACCGCGCCCCGAAACGCCCCACGCTCGACGTCATGGGCACCCTCCTGGCCATGACCGGCACGGGACTTCTGGTCTTCCCGCTGATCGGCGCGGACATCTCCCGCCTGTCCGCCGGGAGTTGGGGAGCGATGACCGCAGGCCTGCTGACCCTGACCGCCTTCGCACTGCACCAGCGCGGTGTGGCGGCCGCCGGACGCAGCCCACTGGTGGAACCGAGCCTGTTCGCCCGCCCCGGCTTCACCGCCGCCCTCGTGGCCTCCACGTCCTTCTTCGCGGTGACGAACGGACTCATGACGGTCGTGGTGCTCCAACTCCAACTCGGCCTGGGCGCAGGCGTGTTGAAGGCGGGCCTGAGCCTTGCCCCCTGGTCGGTCGGGCTGGCGGTCTCGTCCTGGGCGGCGGGCGCGCATCTCGTACGGCGGTACGGGCAGCGGGTGATGCTCGTCGGACTCGGGGTCCTGCTGACCGGAATGCTGGGCGCGATCACCGCGTACCGCTGTGCGGCCCCCGGCGCCTTTCCCACCTGGCTGCTCCCCGCGCTCGCCGTGGTCGGCCTCGGTGCCGGACTCTTCACCCCCGCGTTCTTCACCCACGCGCTCAAGCCGCTCCGGGTACAGGAGTTGGGGTCGGCGGCGGGGTTGCTGAACGCCGTTCAGCAGCTCGGGGCGACCTTGGGGGTCGCGATCCTCGGCAGCGTGTATCTGGCGGGCGCGAAGGACGGGTCAGGGGGCGCGTCGGGGTCGTTGTACGCCGTGCAGGTCGCGTTCTGGAGCGCGGTGGGGCTGGTGGGGGTGAGCGCCGGCGCGAGTTGGGTGATGGGGCGTGAGGGGGGACGGGGGCGTGAGGGGTGAGGGCCGCGCGCCCACGGCTCGCCCGACTCCGCCCCCTCCACGGCTCACCCACCTCGGCTCCCGCCCCGCTGCCCCACAGCTCACCTACCCCCGCCCCCGCTCCCGCCGGTCCACCCGGGGCGGCAGTCCCGTCAGGGAAGGGCTCGCCGCCTTGAGGTTGCGCAGGACCGGGCTCGTCTCCAGGGTGTGCACGGCGGTCAGGGAACCCAGGCGGTGGGTGAGGTAGCGATGGAGGTCGGCGGGGTCGCGGCACAGGGCCTGGGCGACCAGGTTCGTGGGGCCGGTGGTCGCCGCGACGAAGGCCAGTTCGTCGTGGCCGGACAGGGCCGTCGCGACCCGCTCCAGGTCCGCCGGTCGCACCGACATCCACAGCAGCGCCCGGGTGTTGACCCCGAACAGCCCGGCGTCCACCTCGACGTCGAAGAACAGCGCACCGCCCGCCCGCAGTTCGGCCAGCCGCCGCGCCACGGTCGCCGGCGACCAGCCGGTCACCCGTGCCAGCTCACCCTGCCCGACCCGCCCGTCCTTCTCCAGCGCGGCCAGCAACTCGGCGTCCGCAGGCCCCGGTTGACGCGGCACCACGCCGGACCCGGAACCGGCCGCCTCCCGCAGCACACGTGACTGCTCCGCGTCGAGCGCGTCCGCGCTGCGCCGCCAGTTCGTCGGGCCGCCCAGATACATGTGCAGCAGACAGTGCGCGGACACCGCCGTGATCCCGCCGGTGCGCGGAATATCGTGCAGGAGAAGGGAGTTGGCGCCCGAGGCATCGGTCGGTGCGTGGATGACCGCCACGATCTCGGTGCCGCCGGAGGCGAGTTTCACCCAGGACGTGTCCGGTCGTCGTACCAGAGCGTGGGCGAGGTCCTGCGCGGAGCGCGCCGTCGCGGTGAGCCGGACCAGCCACTGGGTGCGGCCCGCCTGGTGCGGGTCCGTGAGGCCCACGACGCGCAGGGACGCCTCGGTGCGCAGCCGGGCGTAGCGCCGCGCGATCGTCTGGGCGGATACGTCGAGGACCGCGGCGATCCTGCTGAAGGGCGCCCGGCCGTCGAGGTGCAGGGCGTGGATCAGGCCGCGGTCCAGGTCGTCCAGCATGCCCCCGCTCACATGCCTCCGGTCACTTGTCCCGGTGGCCGGTCAGAGGTCGAACTCGTGCGGCGGCAGGTCGAGGCTGAAGCAGGCCTCGCGGACCACGGCCTGCTCGGTCTTGTCGAAGTCGCCGTCCGCGCCGCCGATCACGATGCCGATCTGGATCACGGCACGCGCCTCGGCGGGCTTCTTCTTCGCCTTGGCGATCTCCTGGAGCACGCTGACCTTGCCGAAGGCGAAGTCGGCCGTCAGCTTGTTCAGGTTCTCGTCGAAACGGCGCTGGAGGTCCATCGCGTCGAAGTTCTGCAGCACCTCGTTGCTCGCGATGAGCTGGGCGACGCGCTGTCGCTCCGACGGGTCGACCGTGCCGTCGGCGGCGGCCACGAGCGCGCACATCGCCATGCTGGCGTCGCGGAACGCCCCGCTCTTCAGATCGTTCTTCTTCGCCACGAGCTGGGTCTGCATCGTCGACGCGGACTCCTTGAAGCGGTCCCACAGGGCCATGCGAACTCCATGCGTAGTAGTCGTGCGTAGACAAGTAGTCGTGCGTATACAAATTCGTGGCTGTAGCACCGTGGAAACTCCCCGGGCCGGGGAGAAGTTCCGGCCGCCTAGACTGGGCGGTCACGGAACGGGAGCGGCCAGGGACGGGAGGCGACGACGGTGAAGGCAGCCGGCAGCGGCTACGACGACCCGTCCGCCGACGTGCTCGCGGACGCCGCCGCGGCCTTCGGACTGCTCGCCTCGTCCGCGCGGCTGCACATCGTGTGGGCGCTGGCCCAGGGCGAGAGCGATGTCACCGGACTTGCGGACCGGGTCGGCGGCGCGCTGCCCGCGGTCAGTCAGCACCTCACCAAACTGAAGCTCGCGGGCCTGGTCCGGTCCCGCCGCGAGGGCCGCCGCCAGGTGTACTTCGTCGACGACCCCGACGTGGTCGACGTCGTCCGGCTCGCGGTCACCCGCATCGGCGACCGTGCCGACCGGACCGAACTGCCCGCCCCTCGACTCCGTGGCCTCTGACACCGCCGCCCACCGGCACACCCCGCTCCAGGTGCTACGGCAGTTCGACACCGGCCCGCGCGGACTGACCGACCCGGAGGCCGCGGCCCGGCTGAACCCGGACGCTCCGGAGGCGTTGCGCGCGTTGCTCGACCTGGGCATCGGCGTGCGGATCCTCACCGGCGACCATCCGGCCACGGCGGCGCGGGTGTGCCGGGAGCTGGGGCCGGCGCCGGGGGAGGTGCGGGTCGCGGCGCGCTGCACGCCTCAGGACAAGGCCCGCGCGGTCGCCGCTCTGCGTGCGGCCGGGCACACGGCCGGCTTCCTCGGGGACGGTCTCAACGACGTGCTCGCGCTGCGCGCCGCCGACGTCGGTATCGCGCCGCCGTGGACGTGGCGCGGGAGGCCGCCGACGTCGTGCTCGCGGAGAAGGACCTCGCCGCGGTCCGGCACGCCGTCACGGCCGGGCGGTACAGCGGCGCGAACATCGCCTCGTATCTGTGGATCACGCTCTCCTCGAACCTCGGCAACGTCATCGCGATGCTCGCCGCCGGTCTGCTGCTGCCCTTCCTGCCGATGCTCCCGGCCCAGGTGCTCGCCCAGAACCTGTGCTTCGACGCGGCCCAACTCGCCTTCGCCCACGACCGTCCCGGTGCCGCCGTGCTGCGCCGCCCGACCGTGCTGCGACCGCGGGCGTTCCTGACGTTCATGACCGGGTTCGGGGTGCTCAACGCGGTCGCCGACCTCGCGACCTTCGGCGTGCCGGCGCTCGCGCTGCGCGGTCCGGACGCCGTGGACGACGAGGTGCTGTTCCACTCGGCCTGGTTCACCGAGAACCTGCTCAGCCATGCGCTGGTGATGCTGCTCCTGCGGACCGGACGGAGCCTCGCGCAGGGCCCTGCGCAGGGCCCGGTCGGGTGGGCCCTGCGCCGCGCTCGCCGCCGTAGGAGTGCTGCTGCCGCTGAGCCCGCTGGGCGGGGCGCTCGGCATGACGGGCCTGGCGCTTCCCTACTACGTCCTGCTGGCCGTCGTGCTCGGTTTGTATGCCCTGGCCCTGAGGGGTTTGCGATCCAGCTCAGGGTTGTACAGTTGCGCAACATAGCAACTGTCGTGTGAGGGAAGAGGAGGGCGAGGCCATGCTCCGCAACGGACTGGAACCTTGGCACCTGCTGGTCGTGGCGATCGTCGTCATCCTGCTGTTCGGCTCGAAGAAGCTTCCTGAGGCCGCGCGCGGGCTGGGCAAGTCCATGCGCATCCTCAAGAGCGAGGCGAAGGCGATGAAGGAGGAGGGCAATGTGGCGGAGTCGGTGCCGGTGCAGCCGACGACCGCGCACACGGTGACCGAGTCTCCGGTCGCCCCCTCCGCCGAGCCGCCCGCGACCGCCCACTGACCCCACCGACGCGTCGAGCCCCGGCTGCTGCCGGGGCCGGGGCGACGGGTCAGGCCTGCTGCTGGAGTTCCGACTTCGTGGCCGTCTTCGCCTCGCGCTTACGACGCTTGCGCTCCGACCGGGGCTCCTGGTCCGGCAGCCAGCCGAACGTCATGCAGCTGCCCACGATGCCCAGCAGCAGCCCGATGAAGAAGCCGCCGAGGTTCGAGGTGACCCAGCTGCCCAGGGTGCAGAGGATCCCGACGATCGAGTAGAAGAGCCGCTGACCCGGGCTGAAGAGGATCAGCAGTCCGCACAGCAGCATCACCACGGGGAGCAGATAGCCGGTCATGCCCTGCATCCCGATGTGCATCGCGACCTTCAGCGACACCTTCTCCGTGAGCAGGATCTCCCCGCCGCCCAGGGCGAGCAGCAGCCCGCCCCAGAACGGACGGCGGGCCCGCCAGCGCCGGAAGGCGGGCCCCTTCCCCTGCTGTGGCAGGTTCTCCGACATCAGCAACCCGAGTCGCTGAAGCTGAGCTTGAGGCCCGGCAGCTTGAACACACCCGCCGTGGTCGCGTAGTTGGTCTGCCGCAGGTTGTCGATGTGCACGGTGTCGGACTGCTGGCTGAAGACGCCCGGCTTGCCCTGCACGCCCGCCTTGGTCAGCTTGCTGGCGTCGTTGCCGATCTCGATGTTGCCGAAGGTCGCGTCACCCGACAGTTGCGTCGAGTCCGTGGTCAGATCGGTCGCCGTCACCTTCGTCGAGCCGCTGCCCGCCTTGATGAGCAGGTTGATGCCGCCGAGGTCGACGCTCTGGCAGAGGCTGTCGAGCGTGGCGGTCTTGATGGCGGAGGTCATGACCAGCACCTGCCCACCGGTGTCACCCTCGTTCGGGCTGTTCTTGATCATGTTGTCGAGGTCGCCGAACTGCTCGAAGCCCTGGCCGTCGAGCGACTTGGCGGTGACCGTGAACGGCATGCCCGAGATCTCGAACTGCACCCCCAGGGCGCCCTGGGCGGTGAGCACCGCGAGGGCCGCGGCGGCCAGCGTGGCCGGCACCGCCATGATCGCGGCACGGCGCAGTCGGACCTGCCCGCGTCTCTGGGGCCCCTCGGCGGTCTCGGGTACGGAACCGCTTTCCGGCTGCTCAGGGGTGTTTCCGTTGGACGGGTTGGCGTCCGAGGGTGAAGCCATGTCTGCTCCCATGTGCTGCTCTGGTTCAACGCGAGTCGGTATTCGAAGTGGCGCGTTGTCCTGGCGCGGACAGCGAGTGCGGCGCATCCCTCCCCACAACTCCCGGCGGGTGCAAGGGCTTTCAGGTTACGCAGCAGTAGCCGTCGAGGAAGTTACCGGGGGTTACATTGAGGGGTCAAGGGAGTTGTGAAAAAAGAGTGTTGATGATGCGCCACCTGTGAGGCAAGGCTTTCGCGCACCCCCGGCGAGCCCCGGCTTGTACATCAACTTGCCCTGCATCTCTTGACGTTGACGGACGCTCAGGTCTACAACTCTCCCTTGTTTGCCGGATCCGTGGCGCCGGATCCGCCGCGCGGCACGAGCCGCGTTCCCGGACTTCCCTTTCCGCAGGGGCACTTCACGCCCTCAGAGTCCGAACCCCCGCGGCCCGGCACGGCCGCTTCCCCCTGGTCGTGCCGTCCGCCCCACCGCCCGGCCCGGCCGAAGGCCCCCAACCCCCGCGGGCCTTCGGCCGGTCACCGGCCGGCCGCCGCCCCCGGCCCGTCACGTACGGAGAAGGCGTCACGGGCCGGCGGCGGTGAACTCACGCGCCCCCACCCCCAGTTACCCCACCCCCCAAGAACCCCCCGGTTCGACCCCCCATCTCGAAGAAGAGGTACACCCGCATGCGCACTCGCACCGCTCTTACCCTCGTCGGCTCCGTCGCTGCTCTCACCCTCCCCTTCATCGCCCCGGCGTCGGCGGCCGACACCGTGCTCACCACCGGCAGCCTCGGCGGCACGGCCGTCGCCGTCGGCGATGTGCTGACCGCGCCCCTGGCCTCCGGTACCAGCGCCACCCTGTACTCCAGCGCGACCGGCACCAGCGGCATCAAGTGCACGACGTCGCAGTTCACGGCGACCGTCACCGACAACCCGACCGCGCCGGGCACCGCCACCGAGTCCGTCTCCGGGCAGAGCTTCGACAGCAGCAGCTGCACGAGCAACGTCCTCGGCGTCACCGGTGTCACCAGCATCACGGTCGACAACCTGCCGTACACCACCGCGGCCGTCTCGGACGGCACCCTGACCGTCACCCCGGCCGCGGGCTCCACCATCCAGACCACGGTCAAGCTGACCACCCTGCTGGGCAGCATCACCTGCGTCTACCAGGCGCCCAGCCTGACCGGCACGTCCAGCAACACCGACACCAGCATCAACTTCACCAGCCAGGCCTTCACCAAGACCTCCGGCTCGTCCCTGTGCTTCAGCGCGGGCTACTTCACCGCGAAGTACGCCCCGGTGACGGACAACGGCGCGGCGGTCTACACCAACTAAGGAGTACCGGCCAAGGAGCAAAAGGAGTAAGTAGGCCCTGTACGCGTCGAGTTGGAGTTCAGCGTCGACGCAGTCGCAGGGCCAGGGCGGCGCCCCCGGTGAGCACGAGCACCGCGGCGGCGCCGCCCGCCACCATGGGCGCCGAAGGGCCACTGGACGCGGCGTCGGTGTCGGACGCGACCGGGCTGCTGCCCGGGGCGGTGCTCTCCTCGGCCGGGGACGCCTTCTGCGCCGTAGCCGATGCCGGGGCCTTTGCCGAACTGCTCGCGGCAGCAGGTGACTTGGTCGCGGACGACGACGGGCTCGCCGTCTTTCCCTTCGAGCCGGCCGTCCCTGTCGTGGGCGTCGGCGAAGCGGCGCCGCCCCCGGGGAACACCACGTCCGAGCACGAGTAGTACGTGTCCTCGGTGCTGCTGTTCTGCCAGATGGTGTAGATCAGTTGGCGCCCGGTCCGGCCCGTCGGCAGCGTCGCCTTGATGCGGTACGCGCCGCCGGTCAGCGGCGGGTCCTTCACCTCGGCGAACGGCGTCGTCGGCAGCTGGGACCAGGTGAGCGGCTTCGACGCGTCGTAACCGGCCTTCGTCAGATACAACTTGAACGTGCCGGTGTGCGCGATCGTCGACGCGTACGTCATCGTCAGCTTCGCCCCCGGAGTCAGCCGCGTCGACGGCCAGTCGGTGCGCGCGAGGTTCAGCCCCTTGTAGTCGGACAGGCCACCGCTGCACAGCTTCCCGTCGGGGATCAGTTGCCGGTCCCGCCCGTTCACGTCGGGGACCCGGATGTTGTCCCAGAAGGTGAAGGGCCCCCCGTTCGCGGCGACGGCGGCCTTGCACGCGGCCGACTGGGCCTGACTGCCGCCCTGCGGCGAGCAGGCGTACACCCGGCTGACCGGATACGTCGGCGCCCCGTGTGCCTGCGCCGGACCCGCCGCCCAGACGGTGAGCAGCAGCGGCGCCATGGCGGCGGCCGCCATGGCAGTGCGATGTGCGGTCATCCGGGACATCCGGAACGTCTCCTCGGCCGGGGCGGGAACGGTCTGTCCGTGTCATACGGCCATCGGGTCCCACGCGTTCAGCGCGCTCCCACTGCCGTGAACCGGGGCACATCGGTCAACCGGTCGATGTCGAGGGCGGTTTCCGGCCCGATCGAGGGTTTCCCCCGTATCCATATGACCTTCTCTTTGCCTATCGTTTGGCCACAGCTGACCCACAGGCAACCCCTGACGAGGCGGCTGCCCGCGCCCGGCGCTCTCTGGCTCGACCCCCCGCCGCTTCGACGACGAAGCGAATCGACCGCCGCTCCGCGCTGCTTGGAGCACGGCCACGAAAGGCAAGCCCTTGCGCACTCCCACGGCATTTCCCACCGGACGGACCCTGATATCCGTCGCCGCGGTCTCCGCGGCCCTCCTCGCCACGGTCGCCACCTCGGCCGCCGTCGCCCAGGAACCCCTCACCCAGATCACCGCGCCGGCCCTGTCCGGACAGACCGAGGCCGCCCCCGGCGCCCTCGCCGAACGCCTCATCGTCGGCTACAAGTCCGGTGCGGCGGAGGCGAGTTCGAACCGCGCCGCCGAGGCCGACGCCACCGCCAAGGGCAAGGAGACCGGCGAGAACGTCGACTTCCAGCGCCGCCTCGGCACCGGCGCCGCCCTCGTCGGTCTGGGTGACGCGCGTAGCACCACCGAAGTCGCCGACGTCATCGCCGAGTTCAGGGCCGACCCGCAGGTCTCCTATGTCGTACCGGACCGGCTGAACACCCCGCAGGCCGACCCGAACGACACCGAGTACGCCAAGCAGTGGGACCTCTTCGAGTCCACGGCCGGCATGAACGTGCCCGCCGCGTGGCCGACTTCGACCGGCAGCGGGGTCACCGTCGCCGTCATCGACACCGGCTACGTCACCCACTCCGACCTCGCCGCGAACATCGTCGCCGGCTACGACTTCATCACCGACACCGCCGTCTCGGTCGACGGCGACGGCCGCGACAGCAACCCGGCCGACCCCGGCGACTACTACGCGGCGAACGAGTGCGGCACGGGCATCGGGGCGAGCAACTCCTCCTGGCACGGCACCCATGTGGCCGGCACCATCGCCGCCGCCACCAACAACAGCAAGGGCATCGCGGGCATCGCCTACGGCGCGAAGATCTCCCCGCTCCGTGTCCTCGGCAAGTGCGGCGGCTACGACTCCGACATCATCGACGCCATCACCTGGGCGTCCGGCGGCACCGTCTCCGGCGTCCCCGCCAACGGCAACATCGCCAAGGTCATCAACATGAGCCTGGGCGGCGACGGCGCCTGCACCTCGGCCACCCAGAGCGCGATCACCGCCGCCGTGAACCGCGGCACCACGGTCGTCGTCGCCGCGGGCAACGACAACGACAACGTCGCGAACCACTCCCCGGGCAACTGCAACAACGTCATCTCGGTTGCCGCCACCAACCGCGCCGGCGCCAAGGCGTCCTACTCCAACTACGGCTCCCTGGTGGACATTTCGGCCCCCGGCGGCCAGACCAGCACCGGCACCGCCAACGGCATCTACTCCACGCTGAACTCCGGCACCAAGACGCCGTCCACCGAGTCGTACGCCTACTACCAGGGCACCAGCATGGCCACCCCGCACATCGCGGGCCTGGTCGCGCTCATGAAGTCGGCCAACTCCTCGCTCACCCCGGCCCAGATCGAGTCGGCCGTCAAGACCAACGCCCGTGCCCTGCCCGGCAGTTGCTCCGGCGGCTGCGGCGCGGGTCTCGCGGACGCGGCCAAGACCGTCCAGGCCGTGAGCGGCAGCGGTACGACGACGGGGACGACCTTCTCCAGCACCGCCGCCGTGTCCGTCCCCGACGCGGGCGCGGCCGTCGAGTCCTCGATCGCCGTCAACGGCCGTAGCGGCAGCGCGTCTTCGGCCCTCCAGGTCGGCGTCGACATCACCCACACCTTCCGCGGCGACCTCGTCCTGGACCTGGTCGCACCGGACGGCTCCACGTACCGCCTGAAGTCCGCGAGCACCTCGGACTCCGCCGACGACGTCAAGGCCACCTACACGGTGGACGCGTCGAGCGAGACGGCCAACGGCACCTGGAAGCTGCGCGTCCAGGACACCGCCGCACAGGACACCGGCACCCTCAACAGCTGGAAGCTCACCTTCTGACAGCACCGCCATCGGCTCCGCCGGCGGCACAGGGTATACACAGAAACAGACCGACTGACCCGTATGGTGAAGCGCTTCCCCGGGAACGCCTCACCGGGGCGGTCGGTCTTCTGCTTGGCCGGGAACCGGTGCTGACACGTGCCACAACCACCGAATGTGGTCAAGAGTTGGGTCAGGGGTGACACAGAGACGCAAGTGATGGGAACGTGAGGGGAGTTGGTGGTCTTCGGGTGCAAGGTCGACACCGTCGGACGGTGAGCTACTGTGTACAGGGGGTAAGAAAAAACGGCATGGGCCGTTGTTTTTCCTTCATGCGGGAGTGTTTCAGTCGATGGCGAGGCAGCTACGGGCCGAACAGACCCGCACAACGATCATCACGGCCGCCGCCGAGCTGTTCGACCGGCAGGGCTATGAATCCACCAGCCTGAGCGACATCGTCGACCAAGCCCAAGTCACCAAGGGTGCCCTGTACTTCCACTTCGCGGCCAAGGAAGACCTGGCCCACACCATCCTGGAGATGCAGGCCAAGGCCTCGCGGCAGATCTCCCAGGAGATGGACGACCGGGGCTACTCCTCGCTGGAGACATTGATACGTGTCACGTTCGGTCTGACCCGACTGGCCGTCGAGGGCCCCATCCCGCGCGCCGGACTCCGGCTCGCCGCAGGGGAGATCGAGGTACGGCCCCCGATGCCGCACCCCTTCACCGAGTGGCTGGAGATCGCCTCCCGCAAACTCACGGGCGCCGTCGCGGAGGCCGACGCCCACCCCGACACCGACGTGGACGCCGTGGCCCGTACGCTCATCGGCCTCTTCGTCGGCCTCCGCATCCTCGGCCGCACCCTCGAACCGGTGGCGTTACAGCCCCGCAGGACGGCCGAGATGTGGCACCTGGTGATCCGCGGCCTGGTCCCCGTCCCCCGCCGCGCCCGCTATCTCAGCCTCGCCGCGCGCCTGGAGCGGGAGATCGACGCCGACTGACCCGCCCGGCAGACCTGGGCCGACCGACCCGCCCGGTACGGTGAGGCGCATGCCCGACACCCCCACCGCGCCCGTGATCCTCGGCGACGAGCCCGGCTCGTTCCCCCGCAGCGTGCTGGCCGAACGGCACCCCGCGATCATCCAACAGGTCAGGGACGCCTTCCCGTACGGCCCCGATCAGCACCGCGCGCTCGACGCCCTGCTGAAGAACTGCACCGAGGGCGCGATCGAACCCCTCCCCCTTGATGCCCCCGACCACGACCAGTGGGCGGCCTGGGGCACCGACAGCTACGCCGGACACTCCTGGTACGACGTGCCCTGGCTCTGGTCCGAGAGCTACTTTTACCGCCAACTCCTGGGCGCCGTAGGCTACTTCGGCCCCGGAGCCTGGCAGGGCATCGACCCGTTCCGCCCCTTCAAGCGCGCCGAACTCGACGCCCCCGAGACGGACGAGGAACTCGCCGCACTCGACGCGCTGGCGGCCAAGTCGCCCGAGGAGCGCGCCAACTCCCTTCTGCACGGCTCTCTTTGGGGCAACCGCGCGGATCTCGGCTTCCGTCTCTCGGCAGCCGGAGCGGAGTCGGCCGCGCAGGCTCCGGTGCCGGCCCTGGTGGCCGACGACAGCGAACTGCTCCGGTCGCTCCTCTCCGGCAATGGCGCCACCCTCTGCCTCGTCGCGGACAACGCGGGCCGCGAACTCATCCCCGATCTCCTGCTGTTGGCCCACCTCCTCGACCAACGGCGCATCGAGCGCGCGGTGTTGCACATCAAGCCGCACCCCTATTACGTCTCCGACGCCACGACCGCCGACGTGGTCGACGCCCTGCACCGGCTGACCGGGGCGCCGGGTGCGGCGGCGACGTACGGCCGCATCCTCTGGTCGGCCATGGCGGACGGCCGCCTCACCGTGCGCGCCCACCCCTTCTCCTGTGCCCCGCTGCCGTACGCCGACATGCCCGCCGACCTCCGCGCCGAGTTCGCCGCGGCCACCCTCACGATCGTGAAGGGCGACCTCAACTACCGCCGCCTGGTGGGGGATCGCGCCTGGGAACCGACCACTCCCTTCGCGGACGTCACCGCCTACTTCCCGGGCCCGGTCGCCGCGCTGCGCACCCTCAAGTCCGACGTGATCACCGGCCTGGACGCCCGCACGGAGGCCGCGTTGGTCGCGGCGGAGGGGCAGCGCTGGCGTACGGGCGGCACGCATGCGCTGATCCAGGTGCGGGGGTGACTTCGGCGGCCGGTGTGTAGTTGGGTCGGTCACTGACGTTCCTGCCGGACGTTGTCGTCGCGCGAGGGGAGTACGACAGAGATGCGTATCGGAGTGGCACCGCACCGACTGTGGCCCGACCAGGAGGGGGAGTTGGACGCGGTCCTCCAAATGGCCGTCAGCGCCGAGGAGTTGGGGTTCGACCACGTCTTCGCCAGCGGTCACGCGGTGGCCGGTGCCTCAGGCGTGACCCCGGATCCGCTGGTCCTGCTGGCCGCGATCGCCGGGGCGACCCGACGGATCGGGCTGGTCACCAGCATCCTGGTCCTGCCGCTGTACAACACGCTCGTCCTGGCCCACCAGACCGCCACCCTCGACCGGCTCTCCGGAGGCCGGTTCACGCTCGGCGTCGGCACCGGCTGGGACGCCGAGGAGTTCGCGGCCGTAGGCGTCCCGTTCGCGGGGCGGGGCCGCCGGATGGACGAACAGCTCGCTGTCGTACGGCAGTTGTGGCACGGCGAGGGATCACCGCGCCTCGGGGTGTTGCCGTCCACCGAGGGCGGTCCCGGCGTCTGGATCGGCGGGCAGAGCGACGCGGCACTGCGCCGGGCCCTGCGGTTCGGCGACGCGTGGCACGGTTCCGGGGTCGACGCGGAGGCGCTCACCGGGGTGCGGGCACGGCTGGACGCGCTCGGCGACGAGGTCGGCCGCGATCCGGGCGAACTGGCCCTGACGGCGGGCCTGTTCCTGGTGCCGCCCGGATTCACGCCCGCGGTGAAGGTGCCGGGCCGGCCGCTGGGCGGGGCCGACGCGAGCGCCGAGAGCGTGCGGGACGAGCTGGGCCGGCTGTTCGACGCAGGGCTCGTCTCCGCGTCCCTGTGGCTGCCGGTGGCCACGGAGGAGTTGCCGGACGCGCTCGCGTGGGTCGCCGGGGAACTCGTTTCGTATTTTTCCGATCAGTGAATCTTTGTCCGACCCGCGTGTGGTGATCATGCCAAAACGCTGGTATTGCTTGCTCGCATGACGACTTCACGTCCATTACAAGTGGGAACAGGGAGGTTGGCGGCGGGCGCGACCGTGCTTGCGCTCGTGCTCGTCGCCTGCGGCGGCGGTGCGGACTCCGGCCCCTCCGGCGACGGGCGGCAGAAGGTCACCGTGGCCGCGTTGCCGCTCACGGACGCGGCGGCGCTCTACATCGCCCGGGACCGCGGACTGTTCGTGAAGGAGGGGCTGGACGTCACCATCCAGCCCGTCCAGCAGAGCATCCAGGCCCTGCCCGCCCTGTCCAAGGGCCAGGTCGACGTGATCGCGAGCGCGAACTACGTCACCTTCCTCCAGGCCGACGAGAAGGGCACCCTCGACCTCCGCATCCTCGCCGAGGGCGTCCGCACCGCACCGCACATGATGGACGTCCTGGTCCCGAAGGACTCGCCCATCAAGACCCCCGCCGACCTCAAGGGCAAGACGGTCGCCGTCAACATCCTCAACAACATCCAGTCACTCACCCTCGACGCGATCCTCGACCAGCAGGGCGCCGGACACCCCGTCTACCGGCAGATCGCCTTCCCGCAGATGGGTCCCGCCCTGGAGAAGGGCCAGGTCGACGCCGTCCACGCGGTCGAGCCCTTCGACAGCGCGATCCAGGGCGAGTTGAAGACGCGGGTACTGCTCGACGGCGGGTCGGCGCCCGTCCAGACCCTGCCGATCAGCGGCTACGTCACAACGAGCGCGTTCGCCGAGAAACACGCCAAGGCCGCGGCGGCGTTCAAGCGGGCGATCGAGGCGGCGTCGAAGATCGCGGCGCAGGACCCCTCCGCCGTACGCGCCGAACTCCCCAAGTACACCAAGGTGACCGAGGACCAGGCCAAGACCATCAACCTGCCCGCCTACCCGGCCACCACCGACGCCGCCCAACTGCGCCGGCTCATCGAACTCATGCGGAAACGCGGGCTGTTGAAGAAACCGATCGACCCGGCCACGCTCCTCGTCAAGTGAACCGCCGCCAGGAACTCGCCCTGGGCGCCCTCGGCGCACTGCTGGCCCTCGGCGCCTGCGAGGCGGTCGGCAGGGCAGGCATCGTAAGGCGGAGCTACCTGCCACCGGCGTCCGAAGTCCTGGCCCGGGCAGTCGAGTTGGCGGGCGACCGCACGTTCCTGGACGATGTCGCGGTCACCCTCCGGGCCTGGGCACTCGGTTTGGGCCTGGCCTGCGCCATCGCGATTCCCCTGGGTCTGCTGCTGGGCAGCGTGCCGGTGGTCGACGACGCGGTCCGCGCGGTGATCGAGTTCCTGCGCCCGCTCCCGTCCGTCGCCCTGATCCCCCTCGTCTCCCTCCTCCTCGGCACCGGCACCGAGACCGAGGTCACGCTCATCACCTACGCCTCGATCTGGCCCATCCTGTTCAACACCGTCTACGGCCTGGGCGAGACCGACCCCCTTGCCAAGGACACCCTGCGCACCTTCGGCTTCGGCCGCCTGTCGATACTCCTGCGCGTCGAACTCCCGGCCACGGCCCCCTTCATCGTCGCCGGCCTGCGTATCTCGGCCGCCACGGCCCTCGTCCTCGCGACGGCCACCGAACTCCTCTCCGGCTTCGGCCAGGGCCTCGGCATCTTCATCGCCCAGGCCCAACTCGCCACGGACGGCACGCGGGACGTGCTGGCGGGGGTGGTGTGGGCGGGGGTGCTGGGGCTGGTGATCAACGGGGTGCTGGTGTGGGGGGAGCGGAGGGCGTTTCCCTGGAGGGAGGGGGCCCGGGGAACACGGGGTGCGACGCGTGCTGCGTGGCGGAGTCCCGGCGGGAGCGGCGCACGGCGAGGCGGTTCCGGCGGGTCGGGGCCGACCGCGTCCGCTGCGGGGCGCCGGGGTGGACCGGACCGCGCCGGGGCACACGGACCTGGTGCCGCACCGCCGGGCGGTGTCACCGGTCGTCCGCGGGAACACGGCAGCGGCGAGGCGGCCGACGGCGAGGCGCCGACGTGAGCGGGGCACGGACGTGAGAGGGGCACCGACCCACGAGTCGCGCCGCCCCGGGGACCATGGCGCGGCGGCCCGAACCGCGCACCTGGTCGGCGAAACGGCGGCCCGTACCGCACGCCTCGCCCGCGGCGCTCTCCTGCGCCGGCTGGTCCTCGTACTCGCCCTGACCGCCTGGCAGTTGGGCGCCCGTGCGCACGGCAGTGTCTACTTCCCGCCCCCCGCCCGCATCGCACGCCACGCCTACGACCTGTGGTTCTCGGGCCCCGTCGGACACGCGTTCCTTACCCCGGCGGCCGTCGACACCATCCTGCCCAGTCTCGGGCGGATGGCCGCGGGGTTCGTGCTCGCCGCGGTCGTCGGGGTCGGCCTCGGCATCCTGGTCGGGCGCTCGCCCCGGGCCTACGCCCTGTGCGACCCGGTGCTCCAGTTCGCGCGGGCCCTGCCACCGCCCACGCTCGTGCCCGTGTTCGTCGTCGTGTTCGACTTCGGTACGCCGATGCAGCTCGCGTCGATCGTGTTCAGCGCGATCTGGCCGGTGCTGATCAACACCGCGGAGGGCGCCCGCGACACCGACCCGCTCCGGCTCGACGTGGCCGCCGTACTGCGGCTGACCGCGGTCGAACGCCTGTGGTTCCTGCTGCTGCCGTCCGCGCTGCCCCGCATCTTCGCGGGCCTGCGGCTCAGCCTCTCGCTCTGCCTCATTCTCATGGTCTTCTCCGAGCTGCTGCCGGGCACCGCCAACGGCATCGGCTTTGCGCTCACCGACGCCCAGTCGCGCTCCGACCTGCTGACCGTATGGGCGGTGCTGGTCCTGCTCGGCGCCCTGGGGTACCTGCTCAACACCGGCCTCCTGGCGATCGTGAAGCGACTCACCGGCAAGAGAAGCCACGAAAGAAGGAGCAAAGGAAGCCACAAAAGCAGCCGTACAGAAAGCCGCAAGGGAAGGTCCACATGAAGGGCACCGTCCTGGACGCCGTCGTCCAGTTCCTCCGCGACACCGGGATGACCACGGTCTTCGGAAACCCGGGCTCCACCGAACTGCGCATGTTCCGCGACTGGCCCGAGGACTTCACCTACGTCCTGGGCCTCCAGGAGTCCACCGCCGTCGCCATGGCCGCGGGCCACGCGCTCGGCACCCGCCACGCCGCGTTCGTCAGCCTGCACTCGGCCGGCGGCGTCGGCCACGCGCTCGGCGCCGTCTTCAACGCGCACCGCGACCGCGTCCCGCTGGTGATCCTGGCGGGCCAGCAGGCGCGCTCCCTGCTGCAACTGCGCCCGTTCCTCGGCGCCGACCGGCCGGCCGAATTCCCGCGCCCCTACGTCAAGTTCGCCCACCAGCCCGAACGCGCCGCCGACGTGCCCGCCGTACTCGCCGAGGCCCACCGCATCGCGATGACACCCCCGCGCGGACCGGTGTTCGTCTCCGTCCCCGAGGACGACTGGGACCAGCCCGCCGTCCCCGTCCTGCCGCGCACCGTGCACGCCGGCTTCACCGCCGACCCGCAGGCCCTGACCGCCCTCGTGGCCCGGCTGGACGCCTGCGCCCGCCCCGCCCTGGTCGTCGGCCCCGGTGTCGACGACGAGGACGCCCTCCCGGAGGTCCGCGCCCTGGCCGAACGCGTCCGCGCGGGCGTCTGGATCAGCCCCCTCTCCGGCCGCTCCGGCTTCCCCGAGTCCCACCCCCTCTTCCAGGGTTTCCTGCCACCGGTGGCGGGCCAACTGGCCGCGCGGCTACGGCCGTACGACGTCGTCGTCGCCCTCGGCGCGCCCGTGTTCACCTACCACTTCGACGACGGCGGACCGCTCCTCCACCCCGGCACCGAACTCCACCACCTGGACTGCGACCCCGCGCAAGCGGCCTGGCTGCCGACCGGCACCAGCATCGTCACCACCCTCAAGCCCGCCCTCGCCCAACTCACCGCGCTGCTCGGGCAATCGGACCGCGAACCGCCCCCGCCCCGCCCGGCACCCGCACCGCCGGAACCCGGCTCGGGCCTCACCGCCGAACTGGTCCTCGACCACCTCCGCACCCGGCTGCCCCGCGACCGCGTCCTCGTCGAGGAAGCCCCCAGCCACCGGGACGCCCTCCACGCGCGCGTGCCCGTCGACACCTCCGGCGGCTTCCTCACCACGGGCAGCGGGGCCCTCGGCTGGGGCCTGCCCCTCGCGGCCGGCCGCGCGCTCGCCGACCGGCGCCGACTGGTCTGCGTGCTCGGGGACGGTTCCGCGCTCTACTCGGTGCAGGCCCTGTGGACCGCGGCCCGACACCGGGCGCCGGTCACCTACGTCGTCCTCGACAACGGCGGCTACGCGGCCGTCCGCGCCCTGGGCCGCCGTATCGGTATCGCCCCGGTCCCCGGCACCGACATCGAGGGCGTCGACTTCGTCGCCCTGGCCCGGTCCTTCGGCTGCCCGGCGACCTACGTCGACGACCCCGCCGTACTCCCCGAAGTCCTCGACCACACCCTCCACTTGCCCGACGAGGACGGCCCGCACCTGCTGCACCTCCGGGTCGCCGCCGGCCAGGGCGCCCTCTACGCCGAACCCTGGGACAGGTGACCGACCCCGATGCTCCGCCTCGACTCCCTGAGCCAGCACTACGGCGACCAGCCCGTCCTGCACGACCTCAGCCTCACCGTGCCGGACGGTCAACTCCTGTGCGTGGTGGGCCCGTCGGGCTGCGGCAAGTCCACCCTGCTGCGCACCGTCGCCGGACTGCTGCCCGCGCGCGAGGGCACGATCACGATCGACGACACACCGGTCACCGGCGTACCCGACCGCCTCGCCGTGGTCTTCCAGGACTACGGCCGCTCGCTGCTGCCCTGGCTCACCGTCCGCGACAACGTGGCGCTGCCCCTGCGCCGCCAGGGCCTGCGCCGGGCCGAGCGGCGCGCCGAGGCGGACCGCATCCTGGACCGCGTCGGCCTGACCGGCGCCGCCCGCCGCCACCCCGGGCAGCTCTCCGGCGGCATGCAGCAACGCGTGGCCATCGCCCGCGCGTTGGTCTGCCGCCCCTCCCTGCTGCTGATGGACGAACCCTTCGGCTCCCTCGACGCCCAGACCCGCGAGGACCTGGAGGACCTCCTCCTGGAGGTGCACCGCACGGACCGTACGACGATCGTCTTCGTCACCCACGACATCGACGAAAGCGTCTACGTCGGCGACCGTGTCGTCGTCCTGACGCCCGGCCCGGGCGCGAAGGTGGCCCTGGATCTCCCGGTCGAACTCCCTTGCCCCCGCGACCAGATCGGCACCCGGGGACTGCCGGAGTTCGTGGCCCTGCGCACCCGGGTGGGGCGCGCGGTGCGTGGTCAACGATGAGATCGTGCACCTCCTTGAGGTCGCACTCGCCGGTCCGTCAGCGGACGGCGAATCGCCCTGACGGCGATTGGCCCACTCCTGCCCTGCTCCGCAGGACTCCGGCCCCCCGTAGTCTGCGCGCGTAGAAGTCAACGTCACAAGATGCGGGCGAAACTCATGGGTTCACTCCTGATTCACGCGATGGTGTGATCATGTCCCCTGCCCGGGATGGCCGTTGAGGACCGCGGGTAGGGCCCGGCCATGACCCAGCCGTTCGAACTCCCGCACTTCTACATGCCGTATCCCGCGCGCCTCAACCCGCATCTGGACGAGGCCCGCGCCCACTCCTCCGTGTGGGCCCGCGAGATGGGCATGCTGGAGGGCTCCGGGATCTGGGAGCAGGCCGACCTCGACGCGCACGACTACGGCCTGCTCTGCGCCTACACCCACCCCGACTGCGACGGGCCCGCGCTGTCGCTGATCACCGACTGGTACGTGTGGGTGTTCTTCTTCGACGACCACTTCCTGGAGACCTTCAAGCGCAGCCAGGACCGCGCAGGCGGCAAGGCCTACCTGGACCGGCTGCCGCTCTTCATGCCGCTGGACCTCTCAACTCCCGTACCGGAGCCGGAGAATCCGGTCGAGGCGGGGCTCGCCGACCTGTGGGCGCGCACGGTGCCGTCGATGTCCGTCGACTGGCGCCGCCGCTTCGCCGTCGCCACCGAGCATCTGCTCAACGAGTCCCTGTGGGAGCTGTCCAACATCAACGAGGGGCGGGTCGCCAACCCCGTCGAGTACATCGAGATGCGCCGCAAGGTGGGCGGCGCGCCCTGGTCGGCGGGTCTTGTCGAGTACGCGACCGCCGAAGTGCCCGCGGCCGTCGCGGAGTCGAGGCCGCTGCGGGTGCTGATGGAGACCTTCTCCGACGGCGTCCATCTCCGCAACGACCTGTTCTCCTACCAGCGGGAGGTCGAGGACGAGGGCGAGTTGAGCAACGGCGTGCTCGTCCTGGAGACCTTCTTCGGCTGCACCACCCAGGAGGCCGCCGACACCGTCAACGACGTGCTGACCTCCCGGCTCCACCAGTTCGAGCACACCGCGTTCACCGAAGTGCCCGCCGTCGCCCTGGAGAAAGGTCTCACCCCGGACGAGGTCAGGTCCGTCGCCGCCTACGCCCAGGGCCTCCAGGACTGGCAGTCCGGCGGCCACGAGTGGCACCTGCGCTCCAGCCGCTACATGAACGAAGGCGCCCTCGACAACTCGCCGTTGAACGGCCCGACCGGCATCGGCACCTCCGCCGCCGACATCGGCGCCCTGCTCGCCGCGGCCGGCGCCGAGCGGCTGCGCGCCTACACGCACGTGCCCTTCCAGAAGGTCGGCCCGTCCCAACTCCCCGACTTCTACATGCCGTTCGAGGTCGAACTGAGCCCGCACCTGGACGGCGCCCGCGTCCGCCTCGTCGACTGGATGCACGCCATGGGCATGCTGGAGGAGGGTGTCTGGGACGAGGAGAAACTCGCCGCCGCCGACCTCCCGCTCTGCTCCGCGGGCATCGACCCGGACGCCACCGAAGCGGCCCTGGACCTCAGCTCGCGCTGGCTCGCCTGGGGGACCTACGGCGACGACTACTACCCCCTCGTCTACGGCATCCGCGGCGACCTCGCCGCCGCCCGCGTCACCACGGCCCGCCTGTCGGACTGCATGCCCATCGAGGGACCGCCGGTCATCGTCCCGGTCAACGGCATGGAGCGAGGGCTCATCGACCTGTGGGCCCTCACGACCGCCGAGATGCCCCTGGACGACCGGCGCACCTTGAAGACCGCGATCAACACGATGACCGAGAGCTGGGTCTGGGAGCTGTCCAACCAGATCCAGCACCGCGTCCCCGACCCGGTCGACTACCTGGAGATGCGCCGCGCCACCTTCGGCTCCGACCTCACCCTCAGCATGTGCCGCATGGGCCACGGCCCGAAGGTCCCGCCCGAGGTCTACCGCACCGGCCCCGTCCGCGCCCTGGAGAACGCGGCCATCGACTACGCCTGCCTCCTCAACGACGTCTTCTCCTACCAGAAGGAGATCGAGTACGAGGGCGAGGTCCACAACGCCATCCTCGTCGTGCAGAACTTCTTCGGCATCGGCTACCCGACCGCACTCGGCGTCGTCCACGACCTGATGACCCAGCGCATGCGCCAGTTCGAGCACGTCGCCGCGAACGAACTGCCCATCGTCTACGACGACTTCGGCCTCTCGGACGAGGCACGCGAGATCATGAAGGGCTATGTGACCGACCTCCAGCACTGGATGGCGGGCATCCTGAACTGGCACCGCGCGGTCGACCGCTACAAGTCCGCGTACCTGGCGAGGCGTTCACACGGCTTCGTACCGGACCGGGTACCAGCGCTGCCGTTCGCCTGACAGCCCCTCAGCCGAGATCCCTGGGGTCCTGGACCCGCTCCGCCACGTCCTCGGCGAGCTCTCGTACGGCCGTCGCGGCGGCCCCCGAGAGCTCGCCGCGTATCTCGTCGGCGGCGACCAGGGCGGTGCGGGCCTCCTCGGGGAGGTCCGCGTCGGCCAGGTCGCGCGCCCGGGCGTAGTGCTCCTCGGCGATGAACCGGCCGAGGTTCGTGCCCTCCCAGTGCCGGAGGGAGTCGTCGCCGGGGGCGGACAGGATCTCCCGCAGAACCGCCAACGTCCGTCCTGCCTGCGCGAGTTGGCCGGTCTCGCGCTCCAGGCGGGCCTGTGTCCGCCGGGCCGAGACGCGGTCCCATGCCGTGTCCTGGAGGGCGGCGTAGAGGCGCTGGGCGCGCAACGCCTGGGGGAGATCGCCCAGTTGCTCGAAGTCGCGGGCGAGCGAGGACAGGGGAGACGCGTCCAGCGTCTTCGGCATGTCCGGTCGCCGCAGCACGCCCTGGTCCATGGTGATCTCGTCGAGCCTGCGGATCAGGGTGGCCCGGGCCAGCTCGGTCAGCCCCTGGTCGGCGGCCAGGTCGGTCCACGTGTCCGACGGCTCGTCGGTCGGGTCCGTACGGAAGAAGACCTCGTCCAGACCGAGCGCCCACTCCCGCAGCACCGCCCCGTCCGCGTCGGGTCCCGGCATCTCGCTCAGCCCGCACGCGGTGTCGAAGTCCGTCTCCCGCACCCCGTGCAGCAGCGGCAGATCCTCGGTGTGGCCGTGCAGCCCCACCAGCACGGCGGCGAGCCGCAGTTCGTCCGTCATCGACGACTCTGCTTCGTACCGCAGCAGATACCGCAGCAGCTCCAGATCGCCGTCCGCGCGGTCGAACTGCGCGGCCCGCAGGGCGAGTCGGCGCCGTACGGGGTCCTCGGCCGTCGCGTCCCACACCGTGCGGTCGCCCGTCCGCAGCGCCGCGAGATCCGCCCGCCCCCGGGCGAGCACCGGCTCCCACAGAGGGGGACGGGGATGACGGTCCAGGAGGTCGTAGGCGCAGCCCTCCTCGGCGTTGAGGAGCAGGAAGTCGGGCTCGGTGCGCAGCAGGGCGGTGTGCAGCATGGCGATCAGCTCGACCGGGGAACGCTCGGGCAGGCCCAGGGCGGTGCGGAGTTCGGGCCTCGCCTCGTCGATGCCGTAGTCCTCGCGGAACTCCTCCTCCGTCTCCGCGACCCGGGCCAGGATCTTCTCCGGGCCGTCGGCCGGGGAGAGGTCCAGATGGTCGCGCCAGCCCGGCAGACCGATCACGATCTCCAGCGCCTCGTCGACCGTCGAGCCGATGATCCCGGCCGAGCCCTCGGAGTCGGCGTACAGCACGGACCCGTCCGCGCACACGAAGTACGTACCGCCCGTGCCGTCGCCCGCGACCGGACGCAGCGGGCCGCCCGAGGCCAGCCGGACCGGCTCGACGTGGTCGGCCCGGTCCAGGTCGAAGTCGAAGGGGAACACGGCCAGTTCGGCCAGGTGCGGGTGCTGCCGGAGCAGCCGCAGAGCGTGATCGGTCATGTCACTGAACGTAACAGCCGCCACTGACAACGGGTCCGGCCCACCGCACACACCCGGCAAGCACAGGCCCTCGCCGCCGTGACGCGTCCCGCTTCCCTCTCCTGACCCTCGGTCAGTCTCACTCGTTCGTGGCACGTCGGGCGCCGGTGCGCCGGGTAGAGCATCTGCCGGAGGCGATCCATGGAACAGACTGCGTTGCGTCCCAAGCCGATGCCCGGTCAGGAACCCGGCGGCGGCACCAAGCCCGGCACCGGCCGGCGCCCGCATGCCGCGCGGCGCCGCGGCCGACGGCTCATGACCCTGTTGTTCGGCCTGTTCGTCGGGACCGTCCTGGTCCTGTCGGGGGTCGGGCTGGGCACGGTCGGCGCCACGGTGATCGGCATGAGCAAGCTCGCCGAGATGCAGCGCCAGGCGGCCGGGCAACCGGCGCCGACGGCCCGTCCCACCGGTCGGCCCGCGTCCTCCGCGAGCCCGACGCCGACGCCCTCGCCCACGTCCGCCGCCGCGACGCTCGGCGTGGAGGCCGTGGACGCCGAGAAGGCGGGCGCCCTGATCGTCGGTGTCCACATGCCCGGGCCCGGTTACACGGCCGGTCTGATCCGCGGTGACGTCCTGCTCACGTTCGGCGGCACCCGGGTCGACTCGGCGGCCGACCTCGCGCGCGCGGTCACGCGTGCCCACCCCGGGGACGAGGTCACCGTCACGGTGCGCCACCACAGCGGCGGCTTCCAGCAGTTCACCCTGGTCCCCGGGTACGTCGTCTGACCCGGCGTCGCGCGTCCCTCCGGAGGCGGCCCGCGATGTGACGCCGATCGTCGGCCGGGACGGCCCCGGACGTGACGCCGGGACCGGGGGAGTCCCGCCGATCGGCTCGCGTGGCCCTCCGGGTGCGGGCAGGATGCTGACGACAGCCCCGTTTCGTCCGTCCTCGGAGGCCTGAATGACCGGTAGCCCGCCCGTGCCCTTCACCGCCGCCGACTACAGGGCCCGCATGGACCGTGCCGCGCGGGCCGCCGCCGACGCCGGTCTCGCGGGGCTCCTGGTCGCTCCGGGACCGGACCTGGTGTGGCTCACCGGCTACGCGCCCACCGCCGTCACCGAACGGCTCACCGTCCTCGTTCTGGCCCCCGGCCGCTCCCCGGTCCTCGTCGTGCCCACCCTGGAGGCCCCCGACGCGGCCAAGGCACCCGGCGCCGACGCCCTCACCCTGCGCGACTGGACCGACGGCAAGGACCCCTACGCCGCCACCGCAGCCCTCCTCGACGCGACCGGCCGCTTCGGCATCAGCGACAACGCCTGGTCCATGCACCTGCTGGGTTTGCAGAAGACGCTGCCCGACACCGCCTACGCCTCCCTCACCGACGCACTGCCGATGCTGCGCGCGGTGAAGGACGCGGCGGAACTGGACCTCATGGCGGCCGCAGGAGCGGCCGCCGACGCAACGTACGAGGAGATCCGGAAGGTTCCCTTCGCCGGCCGCCGCGAGTCCGACGTCGGCGCCGATCTCGCCGATCTGCTACGGCAGTTCGGGCACTCCCAGGTCGACTTCACGATCGTCGCCTCGGGCCCCAACGGAGCCAACCCGCACCACGAGGTCGGCGACCGCGTCATCCAGCGGGGCGACATGATCGTCCTCGACTTCGGCGGCCTCAAGGACGGCTACGGCTCCGACACCTCGCGCACGGTCCACGTCGGCGAACCCAGCGAGGAGGAACAGCGCGTCCACGACCTCGTCCGCGAGGCCCAGGAGGCCGGCTTCCGCGCGGTGCGCCCCGGCGTCGCCTGCCAGGAGGTCGACCGCGCCGCCCGCGCGGTCATCGACGACGCCGGATACGGCCCCTACTTCATCCACCGCACCGGTCACGGCATCGGCGTCACCACGCACGAACCGCCGTACATGATCGAGGGCGAGGAACAGCCCCTCGTGCCCGGGATGTGCTTCTCCGTGGAGCCCGGCATCTATCTGCCCGGCCGCTTCGGGGTACGCATCGAGGACATCGTCACGGTCACCCAGGACGGCGGCCGCCGGCTCAACAACACGGCTCGCGAGATGGCTCTCGTGGACTGACGACGACCAGGAGCCCCCGACACCCCGAACGGCGACGGCGCGACCATGACCCAGGCACCGACACCCACCGCGGACACCGTCCGCCGGCTGGTCCGTTCCCTGCTCAAGGACGGTACGGCCGACGGTGCAGGACCCGAGATCCGGCCCGTCGCCGAGGGCGGCGAGCACGCCACCTGGTGGGTCGGCTCCCGCCATGTGCTCCGCCTCGCCCCGAACCGCGCGGCCACCGTGCGCCAACGCCGCGAACTGCGCCTGCGCGACCTCGTACGGCCGTATCTCCCCGTCGCGGTTCCCACCAGCGTGGCGCACGGCGAGTGGGCGCCCGGGCTCACCTACACGCTCGACACCAAGGTCCCCGGCCGCTCCGGCGAGGACCAGGACATCTCCGCCGTCGGCGAGGCCGACCTGGCCGGGCTGCTCACCGGGCTGCGCGAGGTGCCCGTCCGGCAGGCCGAGGCGCTCGGGATCCCGCGCACCGCACCGCGCTCCCTGGAGGCCCTGCGCCGCGCCGCCGAGCAGGCCGCCGAACGCCTCGCCGCAGCCGACGAGTTCGACGCCGCACGCCTCCACCAGCTCACCCAGCCCGGCGCGATCCAGCTCGCCGCCCAGCCCGGCACCGCGGTCCTCGTCCACCACGACCTCAACGGCGAGCACCTCGTGGTGAGCAGCGACGGCCGGGTGCGTGGCGTCCTGGGCTGGACCGACGCGACCCTCGGCGACCCCGCCGAGGACATCGCCGGGCTCGCCCTGGCCGTCGGTTCCCCCGCCGCCGTACGCGCCGCGACCCTCGCCGGCTACGGCGCCCGCCCCTGCCTGCGCGGCCTCTGGCTCGCCCGCTGCGACACCGTCGTCCGCCTCGCCGACCACCTCAAGGGCCGCGACGCCGAGCCCGTCCCACTCCTCAGGACCCAGCTACGGCGCACCTGGGAGGCGATCCTGCTGGAACGGGTGACGGAACTGCGGGACGGGGAGGGGGAGTTGTAGCACGTAAACGCTCGCGCAATCGTTTACGCAAGCGTTTACGTCGGCCGTCCGCAAACGCTCGCGCAAGCGTTTACGCCTGCGCCAGCACCACGCACGACTCCCCGGGCAGCCGCAGCAGCCCGTCCGCCCCCGGCGCCTCCACCGGCTCCCACGCGGCCAGGATCTCCGCCGGGCGGGTGCCCAGGGGGATCGCGGCCGGTTCCTTGCCGAGGTTCACGGCGACGCGTACGTCTCCGCGTCGGAGGGCGAGCCAGCGGGCGTCCTCGTCGTAGGCCACCTTCGTGTCGGTGAGGTCGGGATCGGTGAGGTCGGGCTGTTCGTGGCGGAGGGCGATGAGTCGGCGGTACCAGGCCAGCACGCGCGCGTGGGGCTCGTTCCGCGGCTCGGACCAGTCGAGGCAGGAGCGGTCGCGGGTCGCCGGGTCCTGCGGGTCGGGTACGTCCTCCTCGGCCCAGCCGTGCGCCGCGAACTCCCGCCGCCTGCCCCGCCGTACGGCATCCGCGAGGTCCGGGTCGGTGTGGTCGGTGAAGAACTGCCAGGGTGTGCCCGCCGCCCACTCCTCGCCCATGAACAGCATCGGCGTGAAGGGCCCGGTCAGGGTCAGCGCGGCGGCGCAGGCCAGCAGCCCGGGGGAGAGGGTCGCCGAAAGGCGGTCCCCCTGGGCGCGGTTGCCGATCTGGTCGTGGGTCTGGCTGTAGCCGAGCAGCCGGTGCGCGGCCACGCGCGTGCGGTCCAGGCGGCGGCCGTGATGACGGTCCCGGAAGCTCGAATAGGTGCCGTCGTGGAAGTAGCCGTCGGTGAGCGTCTTGGCGATCGCCCCGAGCGGTGCCCGCGCGAAGTCCGCGTAGTAGCCCTGCGATTCACCGGTCAGCGCGGTGTGCAGGGCGTGGTGGAAGTCGTCGTTCCACTGCGCGTGCAGTCCGAGTCCGCCCTCCGCGCGGGAGGTCACCACACGCGGGTCGTTCAGATCGGACTCGGCGACCAGGAACAGCGGCCGGCCCGTCTCGGCGCCCAACGCGTCTACGGCGGCGGACAGTTCCTCCAGGAAGTGGCACGCGCGCGTGTCCTGCAGCGCGTGCACCGCGTCAAGCCGCAGCCCGTCGATCCGGTACTCGCGCAGCCACGCCAGCGCGCTGCCCAGCAGGAACGCGCGCACCTCGTCCGAGCCGGGCGCGTCCAGGTTGACGGCGCTGCCCCAGGGGGTCTGATGCGTGTCCGTGAAGTAGGGGCCGAACGCGGGCAGGTAATTCCCGGACGGGCCGAGGTGGTTGTGCACCACGTCGAGCACGACGCCCAGGCCCAGTTCATGGGCCCGGTCCACGAACCGCTTGAGTCCCTCCGGGCCGCCGTAGGGCTCGTGCACGGCCCACAGGGAGACGCCCTCGTAGCCCCAGCCGTGCCGGCCGGGGAACGGACACAGGGGCATCAACTCGACGTGCGTGGCGCCCAGTTCGACGAGATGGCCGAGCCGGTCGGCCGCCGCGTCCAGGGTGCCCTCGGGCGTGTACGTGCCGATGTGCAGCTCGTAGAGCACCGCGCCCGGGAGCGGGCGCCCCGGCCACCCGGCGGCACGCCACGCGTAGCGCTCGTGGTCGACGACCGCGCTCAGCCCGTCCGGGCCGTCCGGCTGCCGGCGCGAGCGCGGGTCGGGCAGCGGCGGGCCGTCGTCCACCGAGAACCCGTACCGCGTGCCGTCCTCCGCTTCCGCCTCGCCGCTCCACCACCCCACGCGCTCGGGATCGCGCTCCAACGCGCGCGTGGCGCCCTCGCAATGGAGCGTCACACGGTCTGCCTCTGGTGCCCACACCTCGAACTGCACGGACGGTTCCCCTTCGTCTGCTCACCGGGATGTAGCCCGTCCATCGTGCTTCAAACGAGATCAATCCGCTTTTGAATCGACCCCTTTGGCGCAGGTGTCGTCATCTTCACGCGCGTGCGGGCCGTTTCCGCGTCTTCTGGACACCCGGGGTTCACTGCCCGACAATCACGAGCGTGACGTCGTCCTTCGAGTTCCACACGTACCCCGCGCGGATCTCCGACGCGGAGCGCGACAAGGCGCTCAAGGTTCTCCATGACGGTGTCGCCATGGGGCGGTTGTCCCACGACACGTTCATCCGGCGCATGGAGCTGGCGCTCGCCGCCCGCCGGTCCGAGGACCTCGTGCCGCTCACCGCCGACCTGCCCACCGAAAGCCGCCTCTCCAGGCTGCTGTTCGGCACCGTGGAGTCCGTCTCCGGCTTCACCGTGCGACTCCGGAGGGCGTGGCAGGCCGAGCGGCTCCCCAAGCTGCTGCTGCCCCACCCGGGCAACGGACATCCGCTGCGCATCGGCCGCGACCCCGCCAACGGGCTGCGCCTGACCCACGAGACGGTGTCCCGGGTGCACGCCGAACTCAGCCGCCAGGGCGGCATGTGGGTGCTGCGCGACCTCGGTTCGACCAACGGCACGACGGTCAACGGCCGGCGCGTGATCGGGGCGGCCGTCGTCCGCGAGGGCGACCAGATCGGCTTCGGCCGGATGACGTTCAGGCTCGCCGGCACCTGAGCCCGAACACGGTCCGACTCACCGCCCGAACACAGCCCCACCTCACCTCTGGCCTGGGCATTACCTGATGTGGCGACCATGGGCGTGCGTCAAATCCCTTTCCGTACGGCGGTGTTGACGTACCCCGCACGCCGTGACTGACTGTGCGTACACCATGCACATCAGGTGAACCGACGGCACCACATTTGTGGAGGTGTGCCCTGCCGCCACTCCTCCGCTATCCGTCCGTGGACGAGCTGGCCGCCCAGGCCGCCGCACTCGTCGCCCGCCGCCCCCAGGACGCCCGACTGCGCCGCGTCGGGACCTCCCGCGCCGGTACGCCCCTGTGGCTGCTCTCCGTGGGCCACGGCAGCCGTCAGGCCCTCGTGGTCGCCGGACCGCACGCCAACGAGCCCGTGGGCGGCGCGACGGTGCTGCGGCTGGCCGAACGGGTCCTGGCCGACCCCCGGTTGAGCGAGGGCGCCGACGCCACCTGGAACCTGCTGCTGTGCCTGGACCCCGACGGCTCGCGCCGCAACGAGGGCTGGCTGCCCGGCCCGTACAGCCTCGGCCGGTACTTCCGGAACTTCTTCCGGCCCGGCTTCCTGGAACAGCCCGAGTGGCTGCCGGACGGCGCGGCAGGCGCCCGACTCCCGGAAACGCGCGCCCTGTTGGAGGTCCAGGACGAACTGACACCGTTCCTCCAGTGCTCCCTGCACGGCGTCGACGTGGGCGGCGGCTTCGTGGAACTGACCCGCGACCTCCCGGGCCTCGCCCGCCGCGTCGCCCACACCGCGGCCCGCCTCCGCATCCCGCGCGAACTCGGGCCCTACGACACCCTGTACTGGCCGAGACTCGGCCCCGCCGTCTACCGCATCCCGCCACCGCGCCCCGGCGACCTCGCCGCGGCCATCACCGAGGCCGCCGTCGAGTCGACCTGGTACCACCCGCACCGCCACGGCACGGTCACCGCGGTCGTCGAGGCGCCGATGTGGGGCGTGACCGGCGTCGAGAACGGCGCGCCGCCCGCCGACGCCGACGCGTTCCTGCGCACCGTGAGCCACACCCTGCGGCACGACAGCCGCATCCTGGAACAACTCCTCGCGCGGATACGGCCGTTCGTGCAAGGCGCCACGGAGGAGGGGATGGGCGTCGGGCTGCGGGACGCCTGGCCGCGGCCCGCCGCCGACCCGGTCGGCGCGCCCGCGCGGGACACCGCCGACCCGCGCCCGCGGACCCTCGTCGTGCCCGACGCGGCACGGCTGCTCGCCCCGGTCGACGACTATTTACTGGTGATTCCCGGGCTCGCCGACGCGTGGGATCCCGATGTCGACACCGGCGCCGCCCGCCCGCTGCCACCGCTCAACACCGCCCACCTGGCCGCCCTGCGGATCGCGGGGCGGCGGTTGGCGCTGCGGACGGCTGGGCTGCTGTACCAGCTCGTGATCGCCTCCGGGCACGATCAGGCCGGTGTGCTGCCGGAGTTGGACCGGCTGATCGACGAGTGGTGCGCCGACTACCGCGACGGTTGCGGGGCGCGCTGGATCTCGGTCGCGCGCCAGGTCGAGTACCAGTCGCGCGTGGTGCTCAGCGCGTTCGAACTGGCCCGGCGGCACGCGCCCGTGCGCTCCCGTTCGGGTGAGCCGGGCTGGGGTACGGAGCCCGCGGTGCCGATGCACCGGGAATGACCTACACGTCGAAAGCGACCGTTCTCCGTAGTGCCCTGCTTGCAGCGACACTCGTGCTCCTCGCCGCCGGTCAGGCACCGGCCCAGGCGGCCGCGCCCCGACCCGCCCTCCAGGGTGACTGGCTCTACCTCACCGTCACCCGGGGCGACAGCCGGTCCAGTGACACGCGCGGGACCCTGCTCCTGTGCGACCCGCCCCAGGGGCACGCCCACGCGGCCGAGGCCTGTGCCGAACTGGGCGCGGCGGGCGGTGACATCGACGCCGTCCCGCCCACGAGCGTGTTCTGCCCGATGATCTACGCCCCGGTGACCGCCCACGCGCGCGGGGAGTGGAAGGGCCGCCAGGTCGACTACACGAGGACCTTCTCGAACGGGTGCGTCCTGGCGGCCCGGACAGGACACGTGTTCGCGCTCGACACCTGAGGGACGCGGGCTCGGTCAGGCCGAGCGCTGGGCACGCGCGCGGGGGACGTCTCCGATTCCGCCCGCCTGTCCGCGCGCGTACAGCGCCGCCGCCACGACCGTGCGGGACTGATGCTCGACCTGGTGCTCCAGGGGCACCCAGCGGGCCCGGAAGCGTTCCGCGAAGGCGTCGCTCCAGGAGGCCACGAGGTGTTCGAGCATGGGTGCCGCGCGGTCGTCGTTCTCCCGCAGGACCCGCAGCAGCATCGCCGCGGCCCGTAACGGCAGCCGGCGCCCGAACGCGTCCACGCTGCCGACGTACGCCATCGTCGTGTCGGCGGGCGGCGTGTGCATCCAGTCCGCTGCCAGGCCGGGCACCAGCTCCAGGGCCCACTTCGCGGCCCGCAGCAGCGGCCCGTCGACGCCCTGGAGGCGCGGCAGCGCGTCGGCGAGCACCCACTCCACCTCCCGGGTGTCCCGCAGCAGGCGGCGCGCCAGCCGCCGTATCGCCGCCGCCGGGGCGGGATGCGGTGCCGGGTCGTCCACCAGGTCGCTGGCCCACATCGGCACTTCCACGACCGCGGTCAGGCCGCCGTAGCGGTGCGCGTGGTACCAGGTGCTGTGCCGGGCGTCGTCCGGCATGCTCGGGTACGCCAGGTCCGAACCGGGCGCCGGCATCACATGCACCCCGGGCCCCGAAGCGGGCCAGCCCGCCGCGTCCGAGGAGCCCGTCTCCACCGGGATGCGCAGCTCCGCCGCCGACTTGGCGAACGGCTCGGCCAGCCCCGGTACGTCCTTCGTCAACTGCACCCAGCTGCCGCCCAGATCGGTCCCGTGCAGGGTCACCTGGAGGTAGGGCCGCACCTCGTCGATCACCCGGATCAGGGCACGCGTCTCGGGCGGCAACCGGTCGGGCGGCAGCACGGAGGGCGACCACTCCGGCTGCTCGGGCCCGGCCGGACGGTAGAACCCCAAGTGGTAGTCGAGCAGACTGCGCGGCGCCGGCGTGACATGCAGACTCGCCCCGTCCGGGTCCGCGCAGAGCAGGAAGTGCCAGGACGTGTCCGACCTCAACTCCCTGTCCCGTACGACCCGTTCGGCCAGCGCGAGGAGTGTGGAGCCGCCGGTCGGCTCGTTGGCATGGGCACCGGCGACCACCAGGACGGCGCGCTGGGCGTGCCCCACGGACAGCAGCTGAATCGGCCTGCCCGCGCGGGAGGCGCCCACCTGCCTCAGGGTGCACAGACCCGGCCGATGCGCGGCCAACGCCCTGACGGACGAGACCAGTTCGGTCACACTGGGGTATCGCAACTCCGGCAGGAGACTCACCCCCGACTAGTCAGCTCCGGCTTCGCAACCGCAGTACTTCACGGGCTCTGAGAAGTGTCAAGAAGACCGCGGGGGAGGCTACCGGGGGCGCCCAGGCGCATTTACCGGCAGCCGGTAGGGGCGTTGGTGCCAGCAGGGGGCCGGGGTTCTCCAAGGGGTGCCGCGGGCGTCGGCGCTCACTCCCGGTGACGTCCCCATCGGGCACACGCGCGTACCCCCGCATCGAGAACACCGACATCGCGGCACGCCACCGCACGCCTACCGCCCGGCCCGCGCCCCGGGTTCGCACGCGGGTGCGAGCCGGTGGCCGGGACGGTCCTACGGCGTGCGGCGGGACCGCGTACGCCGTAGGACCACCGGCCGTCCGCCTCACCCGTACGGCCGTACGAGGGCTGCGTCCCGCGCGGTGCGGTGGTCGGCTGGGAGCATCCGCGTGTGCCCATGGCGCGGACGACCGGCCGCCGCGCCCCACGGCGCGGGGCGGAACGACGACCACGGGAGCGGACGGCGGTGCTGTGTCTCACGGACGTGCTCGTCACGCGGACCGCGGGCACCCCGGCCCGTCCACCGGGCCCACCGAGCCTGCGGACGGCCGTACGGGACCCGTATCCGCTCTACCGCACCCTCCGTACGCACTACCCCCTGGTGTACGACGAGCCCTTCGGCGCCTGGCTCATCAGCCGCTACGACGATGTCCGCGCGGCGCTCGCCGACCCGCGGCTCGTCGCCCTGCCCGGTGATGGGCCGGCCGAAGCGGGTCGGCTCCTCGACCGGGCGCTGCGCGGGCCCGCACTGGTCGCTCTGACCGCTGCCGTCGAACGCGGCGCCCATGTCCTCGCCCACCGGCTGGCCGCCCGTGAAGAGGCCGACCTGGTGGCCGAGTTCTGCGACTGGCTGCCCACCGCCACGGCCGTGGCCGCGCTCGGGCTGCCGTACGAAGAGACCGCGCGCGTGCACCGCTGGTGCCGCATGGGACTCGGTCGCCCCGGGGGCGGCCGTCCCGAACTGGGCGCCTTTCTGCGGCCGTTGATCGCCCGGCGGCGCGCACACCCGGGCGGCGATCTGCTGTCGGTCCTGTGCACCGCGCGGACCGACGAGACCGTCACGAGGCTGGTGGGCGCGCTGCTCGGCGCGGCGGGCGGGACCACCGCGCGGGCGCTCGCGTCGTTCCTCGCCAACCTCCTCGACCACCCGGGCCAGTTGGCGGTGCTGCGCGCCCGCCCCGAGCTCACGGCGGGCGCCTGGGCGGAGTCCCTGCGCCGCGATCCGCCGCTGCACATCGCGCTGCGCCGGGCCGTCGAACCCGTCGGGGCGATCCCCGCCGGAGCGACCGTCGCCTGCCTCCTCGGCGCCGCGGGCCGCGACCCGGAACGTTTCACCGACCCCGACCGCTACGACGCGTTCCGCCCGGACCCCGGACCGCTCGCCCCCGACGCCCTGCTCGCTCGCCTCACGGGCGAACACGGCCTGCGAGCACTCCTGGCCGCCCTGCCGGGCCTGCGCCGCGCACCGGGCGCCCGGCACGTGCCCGACGACCTGGTCCGCCGTTCGCCCCGGACCCTCACCGTGCGCACCTAGTCCGCGAGTTCCAGCAGCGCCACCGGCGACCGACCGAAAACGTCCTCCACGCGTGCGTGCCCCGTGAACTCCCGCTCCGGAGCCAGCACATCGACCCACCGCCCCGGCGGCAGCGCCAGCACCGTGTCGCGCCAGCCGCCCGCCTCCGCGAGCCGCGCCGACAACCGGGTGACCACCGTGACCGCACTCCCCGAGCGCGCGAACGCCACACAGTGCGCCGCGGCCGGGCCCTCCGCGGTCAGCGGGGCGTACGTCGCCGCGTCACCGAAGGCCTCGGGACGCCGGGCACGCAGCCGCAGCGCGGCGGCCGTCAGCGCGCCCTTGTCACCGGGGTGCGGGGGCGGGAACGGCACGGGGCGCCGGTTGTCGGGGTCGACCAGGGCCAGGTACTCGGCCTCCGTGCCCTGGTAGAGGTCCGGTACGCCCGGCATCGTCAGCTGGACCAGGGCGGCGCCCAGCGTGTTCGCCCGGATGTGCGGCTCCAGCGCCGTGCGCAACGCGGCCACGTGCTCGCCGGGAGCCCCGCACGGGCCCGCCGCGACGAACGCCGCCACCGCCTCCTCGTACGGCGGCTCCTGCTCCGTCCAGCTCGTGTACAGGCCCGCCTCGCGCACATGCTTCAGCAGCGCCTCCTGGACCCGCCCCGCGTCCGCCGGGCCGAGCCCGAACACCGTCTGCCAGGCCGCCCAGGCCAGTTGCGCGTCCGGCACGCCCTCGCCGGTGCGGGTCACCTCGGCCAGCACGTCCGCCCAGCGCTCCGGCACCTCGGTGAGCACGGCCAGCGCGGCCCGTACGTCGGCGCTGCGCTTGGTGTCGTGGGTCGACAGGACGGTGCCCATCGCGGGCCAGTCGCGCTGCACGCGCGCGCAGTACGCGTGGAAGTCCTCCGGGGACACGGCCGGACTCCCCGGGTTCCCGCCCACCTCGGTCGCCGACAGCAGCGGCACATAGCGGTAGAACGCCGTGTCCTCCACGGACTTGGCCCGCAGTGCGGACGCCGTCTGCGCGAACCGCGTCCGGAACTCCACCTGCTCGGGCCCGTCCCCGTACCGCCCCAGCAGCAGCTCCCGTACGACGTCGACGGCGCCCGCCTCCTCCGGGACGACGAACGCCTGCCGGGCCTCGGCCGCCGCCTCCTCGGTGACGACGGCGGCGGTGTCGCCCGAGGTGTACGGCCGGTACACCTCCAGGCGGACCAGGAGCTCCAGCAGCGCGGTCCGCAGCGCCCAGGGGGCCCGGTCGCGCAACGCGGGCTCCGGGGACGTGGCGCACAGCCGGGCCGCGACCCGGGTCAGCCGGTCCATCTCGGCGACCAGTTCGTGCGTGAGCACCTTGTACGCCGCCCGCCGTACCGTCGCCTCCCAGTGCCCGCCCCGGTCGGTCTGCGGGGCCGCGAACCTCCGGTACTGGCCCAGGAGTTCACCGGCGCCCGCCGGGTCCGTGAACAGCCCGTCGATCTGGCGGAGGGCGTCGTAGCCGGTGGTGCCCGCGACGGGCCAGGACGCCGGCAGGGGCTCACCGTCCGCGAGGATCTTCTCCACGACCGTCCAGCGGCCCCCGGTCGCCTCGTGCAGCCGCCGGAGGTAGTCGTCGGGGTCGGCGAGGCCGTCGGGGTGGTCGACGCGCAGTCCGTCGACGACCCCCTCGTCCAGCAGTTGCAGCATCTTCGCGTGGGTGGCGTCGAAGACCTCCGGGTCCTCGACCCGCACCCCGATCAGCTCCGAGATGCTGAAGAAGCGCCGGTAGTTGAGCTCGGTACGGGCCAGCCGCCACCACACGGGGCGGTACCACTGCGCGTCCAGGAGCCGCGGCAGCGGCAGTTCCGCGGTGCCCGCACGCAGCGGGAAGACGTGGTCGTAGTAGCGCAGGACGTCGCCGTCCACCTCCAGGTGGTCGATCTCCGCGCCGACCGGACCGCCCAGCACCGGCAGCAGCAGCTGCCCGCCCTGGGCCTCCCAATCGATGTCGAACCAGCGCGCGTACGGCGACTTGGGGCCCTCCCGGAGCACCTCCCACAGGGCGTGGTTGTGGCGCGGGGCCATGGCCATGTGGTTAGGCACGATGTCCACCACGAGACCGAGACCGTGCTCCCGCGCGGTGCGTGCGAGGGCCCGCAGGCCGTCCTCGCCGCCCAGTTCGCCCCGTACGCGCGCGTGGTCCACGACGTCGTAGCCGTGCGTCGAACCCGGCACGGACTCCAGGACGGGGGACAGGTGCAGGTGCGAGACGCCGAGCGACGCCAGGTAGGGCACGGCCGACGCCGCCGCCGCGAACGGGAACTCGGGCTGCAGCTGCAGCCGGTAGGTGGCCGTGGGCACTGCCGGGTCGGGTCGCTCAGGTGTCATGCAGACCTACGTACCCGCCCGGCCGTCTTTCGTGTCATCGACTCCCGCATCCGGTCCGCCGACCGGCCGACCGGATGCCCGCCGCTCACCCCTAGGTGGGCCGTTTCAGCACCGTCATGCTGCGGTCCACCAGGGTCAGCCGGTCCCCGGCCTTCACCTTCGCGCCCGTGTCCTTCGGCACCCCCTCCGGGAGGCCCGTGTCGACGACCACCTCCCACTGGCGGCCGTGGTTGACCGGCACGACGAAGTCCAGCGTCTCCGGAGAGGCGTTGAACATCATCAGGAAGGAGTCGTCCGCGATGCGCTCCCCGCGCGGGCCGGGTTCCGAGATGGCGTTGCCGTTCAGGAACACCGACAGCGCGGACGCCTGCGCCGAGTCCCAGTCCCGCTGTGTCATCTCCTTGCCCTCCGGGGTGAACCAGGCGATGTCCGACAGCTCGTCGTGGGTGCCCTCCACGGGCCGCCCGTGGAAGAAGCGCCGGCGCCGGAACACGGGATGCTCCTTGCGCAGCCACACCAACGCGCGCGTGAAGGCCAGCAACCCCGACGACCCGTCGTCGCCCTCGGGCCACTTCACCCAGGCCAGCTCGCTGTCCTGGCAGTACGCGTTGTTGTTGCCCTTCTGGGTGCGCGCGAACTCATCCCCGTGGCTGACCATCGGCACACCCTGGGACAGCATCAGCGTGGCCACGAAGTTGCGCTTCTGCCGCTCGCGCAGCTCCAGTACGGCCGGGTCGTCGGTGTCGCCCTCGGCACCGCAGTTCCAGGACCGGTTGTGGCTCTCACCGTCCCTGTTGTCCTCGCCATTGGCCTGGTTGTACTTGTCGTTGTACGACACCAGGTCGTTCAGTGTGAACCCGTCGTGGCAGGTCACGAAGTTGATGGAGGCCAGGGGGCGGCGGCCGTCGTCCTGGTAGAGGTCGGACGAGCCGGTCAGCCGGGACGCGAACTCCGCGAGCGCGCGCCCCTCGCCCCGCCACATGTCCCGCACGGTGTCGCGGTACTTGCCGTTCCACTCGGTCCACAGCGGCGGGAAGTTGCCCACCTGGTAGCCGCCCTCGCCGACGTCCCAGGGCTCCGCGATCAGCTTCACCTGGGAGACCACCGGGTCCTGCTGCACGAGGTCGAAGAACGACGACAGCCGGTCCACCTCGTGGAACTGCCGTGCCAGGGTGGCCGCGAGGTCGAAGCGGAAGCCGTCGACGTGCATCTCGGTGACCCAGTAGCGCAGTGAGTCCATGATCAGCTGGAGCACGTGCGGGGACCGCATGAGCAGCGAGTTGCCCGTCCCCGTGGTGTCCATGTAGTAGCGGGGGTCCTCCGTCAGCCGGTAGTAGGAGGGGTTGTCGAGGCCCCTGAAGGACAGCGTCGGCCCCAGGTGGTTGCCCTCGGCGGTGTGGTTGTAGACGACGTCCAGGATGACCTCGATACCGGCCTCGTGCAGCGCCCGTACCGCCGACTTGAACTCCAGGACCTGCTGGCCGCGGTCGCCCCAGGAGGCGTACGCGTTGTGCGGGGCGAAGAAACCGATCGTGTTGTAGCCCCAGTAGTTGTTCAGTCCCATGTCGACCAGCCGGTGGTCGTTCACGAACTGGTGCACCGGCATCAGCTCCAGGGCGGTCACTCCCAGGCCCACCAGGTGCTCGATGACCGCCGGGTGCGCGAGCGCCGCGTACGTGCCGCGCAGCTCGTCCGGCAGCCCCGGGTGCTGCATCGTCAGGCCCTTGACGTGGGCCTCGTAGAGCACGGTCTCGTGGTATCCGTGCCGGGGCAGCCGGTCGTCGCCCCAGTCGAAGTACGGGTTGACCACGACCGACGACATCGTGTGCGGGGCGGAGTCCAGGTCGTTGCGCTTGTCGGGGGCGTCGAAGTGGTAGCCGTACACCTCCTCGCCCCAGGCGATCGATCCGCTGACCGCCTTCGCGTACGGGTCGAGCAGCAGCTTCGCGGAGTTGCACCGCTGGCCGCGCTCGGGGGCGTACGGGCCGTGCGCGCGGAAGCCGTAGCGCTGTCCGGGCATGATGCCGGGCACGTACGCGTGCCGCACGAACGCGTCGCTCTCGCGCAGCTCCACCGCCGTCTCCGAGCCGTCGTCGTGCAGCAGACAGAGCTCTACTCGGTCCGCGGCCTCCGTGAAGACCGCGAAGTTGGTCCCGGCGCCGTCGTACGTGGCACCGAGTGGATATGCCTCTCCAGGCCAGACCTGCATGGTCACGACTCTCTCAGCCGGGCCCCGCTGCCGGGGCGCCTTGCTTCTGAGTCTCCCCGAAAGTGAGGGAACCACCTATGACTTACGTCCCTCTTACCAAATGACCAGTGGATACGACGTATGCCGTATCCCGAAGCGAGCGCGACAGACACCGCTCCCAACGGTCCGGGGATGGGCCCAGGGGTAGTAGGGGGAAATGTGCGAAGGACAGTGCACCGCCACCTCGGCAAGGTGGTGGCCGGTGCGGCCATAGCGGTCGCCGGGACCGCGGCGATGGTCGCCATCACCCTGCCGGGCACGGCGGGGGCCGATGAGTCGGGCGGCACCGGCAAGGCGGCCGGATCCACCCAGCAACAGGCGGCGGGCGGGCAGGGCGCGGCACCCGGTGTCGTCCAACAGGCCCCGGCCGAGGGCGAGAAGGGCAAGGGTCGCGACCCGCTCACCGACGACGAGACCCAGCGCGTCGAGCGGATCGCGGTGAACCAGCAACTGCTCAACTCCAGTGAGAACGTGGAAGGAAAGCGCGGACCGCAGCGCCTCGACATCGAACTCGCGAACCCCGGGCCCAGCGAACTGGACAACCCGAACGCACCGCGCCGCGCGGACGTGACGTTCTACGACTACAAGGACGACACGGTCGTCACCAAGACCGTCAACCTCGACACCGGCAAGGTCGAACAGACCGGCACCCAGCACGGAGTGCAGCCGCCGGCCAGCCACGCCGAGGACGTCGAAGCGGCCGAGCTGCTGCTCGCCAGCCCGCTGGGCGCGGGCCTGAAGGCCGACTACAAGGACGCCACCGGCAACGAACTCACCTCGCCCGACCAGCTGTTGCTCACCGCCATGGTCTACAAGGCCACTCCGGGAAGGCAGTCCGGCGTCTTCGACCAGTGCGGCGAACACCGGTGCGTGCGGCTGTTCCCGAAGGTCAAGAACGGGCCGTGGATCGACGCCCGTGACTTCGTCATCGACCTGAGCGCCCGCAAGGTCGGCAAGCTCACCGGCTGACCCGCCTGGACCGACCGCGCCGTCTGCGCGGATCGCGCCGCTCTTCGTCCACTGTCCCAACTTGCTTCTCCTGTAAGGGAGTCACTTCTTCATGCGCGTCAACAGAATCAGCCGTGCCCGCAGGCGGGGGGCCGTCGGGCTCGCCCTCGCCACCCTGGCCGCCGGTGCCACGGCCGGCGCGGGCCCGGCCGTCGCCCAGACGAAGGCCGCCCCGGCCGCCGCCGCACCCGGCTGCAGCGCCGCCTACACCATCGAGCAGAAGCTCTCCACCGGCACCACCTGGCGGATGTGCTGGCACTACGAGCGCGAGGCCGGCCTCGTCCTGGAGAACATCTCCTACCAGCCGCCCGGCCAGGCCACCCCCATCAAGGTGCTCGCCGACGCGAAGCTCGCCCAGATCCATGTCCCGTACGACGACGGCAAGAACGAGTACAGCGACCTCACCCAGTACGGCTTCGGCACCGGCCTGATGAACATGCAGCCCGGCGAATGTCCCGGCGGCACCATCAAGACCGTCAAGGTCCCCGACGCCCAGGACCCGGCCCACCCGAACGTCAAGGGCCTCTGTACGACGACCCGTTCGCGCGGTCACGCCTTCCGGATGCAGGGCGACAGCGCCAACAAGGTCTTCCAGACCCAGGGCAAGGACTTCCTCGTCTACACGGTCAACCAGGTCGGCTGGTACGAGTACATCACCGAGTGGCGCTTCCAGGACGACGGCACCATCAACATGAACGTCGGTGCCACCGGCAGCCTTTCGCCCTACGACTACGACGCGGGCGACGGCCGCGGCTGGCCGCTCGGCAAGGGCGCCAAGGCATACGCGACGAGCCACCAGCACGACGTCTTCTGGAAGTTGGACTTCGCCCTCGACGGCTCCTCCAAGGGCCGGGTCGAGCAGTACGACTCCAAGGTCACCCCGCGCGGCGCCAACACCCCCACCAACAAAACCACGTTGACCAAGGTCACCAAGGAACTCGCGGGCGACGCAAAGAACATGCGCTGGTGGCGCGTCGTCAGCGCGACCGGCAAGAACAAGGACAACCACGCCCGGTCCTACGAGATAGTCCCCGGCGCCACCACCAAGTACCCGGGCCGCAGCTTCACCACGCACGACGTGTACTTCACCGAATACAACAAGTGCGAGCAGTTCGCCAGCGACAACCTGCCCAACTGCGGTGCGGGGCACCCGAAGCAGGTCGACAAGTGGGTCAACGGACAGACCCTCACGCACCCCGTGGTCTGGGTGAACGTCGGCTTCCACCACATCGCCCGCGACGAGGACCAGCAGCCGATGCCGGTCCACTGGCAGGGATTCTCCATCGCCCCGCGTGACGTCACCGCTATGAATCCGCTCACTCCGCCCGCCCTCGCGAACCAGAACGGCAATGTGAACGGCGGAAGTTGAGAAACGACCCTGTCCATCCGGCTGCACCGCCGACCGGTCCCGGAGTACCCTTCCTTGATCGTTGAGACTGGGGAGAGCTCGGGGGAGCGGAAGGCGGTGCACGGGTGGGCTCGGGAGGGCTGGAGTTGCCCCCTGGTGACGAGGGTCACGAGGGGAACTCCGCAGAAGTCCCGCCCGGCGCGGTGTCCCTGGCACGTCCGATGGACGCGGCTGGATCCATCGGTCCGGAGCTGGAGTGGGACGCCGACGCCTGGCGCGAGGTGCGTACGCGCGCCCAGCGAGCCGGCCGCGCCTACATCTGGCTGAACCTGGTCGAGCAGCGGCTGCGCGCGGTCGTGGCCGCCGTACTGCGTCCCATCTACGAACCCGTCCACGGCGACGAGTGGGTGGTCGCCGCGGCCGGTCCGGCCGGCCAGGAGTGGGTGCAGCGCGCGGTCGCCGTACGCGAAGTCAGCCGCCGCAAGGGCTACTTGCTCGACCCGGCCGACGACAACGTCATCAGCTTCCTGACCTTGCCGCAGCTGCGCGAGCTGATGGTGCAGCACTGGCCGTGCTTCGAGCCGTACTTCGACGAGCGCCGGGACGTCGAACTCGCCCTGGACGAACTGGAAGTGACCCGCAACGTCGTCTCCCGCAACCGCGCCCTGTCCGAGGCCGTCCTCAACCAGGCCGAGCGGGCCTCCGCGAAACTCCTGGAGACCCTCGGCGCCGGCAGCGACGTGCCCTCGGCGCGCCGGCTGCCCGTCGACGCGGTCGAGGAGCTGATCGGCGACCGCTTCGCGGACGTGGTCGCCGTGCACCCCGACCGGGTGCGGCTGATGCGGCAGTTCCCGGCCGAGGACATCTTCGGCGGGGCCCGCCGCGTCGACGCCATCGGCATCGGCCTCAACCTGCTCGTCCAGAACTTCTCCGGCCGCCGGCTGGTCCGCCTCGCCGAGTCGGGCTGCCGGGCGCGCCTGCTCTTCCTCAACCCCGCCTCCAGCGCGGTGAAGCGACGCGAGCGTGAACTCGGCATCAAGCGGGGCGAGTTGAGCCGCGCCGTCGAGATGAACATCCTGCACATGCGCCGGGTGCGGTCCCGGCTGCGCGACCCGGGGGCCTTCGAGATCCAGGTCTTCGACGAGACGCCCCGCTTCACGGCGTACCTCGTCGACGGCGACGGCACGGACGGCATAGCCGTCGTGCAGTCCTATCTGCGCCGCAGCCGCGGCATGGAAGCACCGGTGCTGGTGCTGCGGAACGGCAGCCGACTCGTCAAGTCGGACGAAATGGATGACAGTGCACTTTTCCCCACCTATCGCGATGAGTTCGAGCAGATGTGGGCGGATTCGCGACCGGTGTCCTGACCTGTCCGAGGCCGGGACCGGGGGCCGGTCCGCCGCTAAGCGGAACGCGGCCATCGGATTGTCAGTGGCTCATGCGATCGTGGAGACCACTGGGGGAAAGCACCACCGAGAAGGGGGGCCGTCATGGCCTGGCACCAGGAGCTGCTCATCGGCTTCGACCTGGAGACGACGGGGACCGAGCCGCGCGAGGCGCGCATCGTCACGGGCGCGGTCATAGAGGTCAGGGGCGGACGGCCGGCGGGTCGTCGGGAGTGGCTGGCGGATCCCGGCGTGGAGATCCCGGCGGACGCCGTCGCCGTGCACGGCATCACCAATGAGCGCGCCACCGCCGAGGGCCGCCCGGCCGACGAGGTGGCCGAGTCGATCGCGGACGTCCTCGTGACGTACTGGAAGACGGGCGTCCCCGTCGTCGCCTACAACGCGGCCTTCGACCTCACCCTGCTCTCCGCCGAGCTGCGCCGACACGGACTCCCGTCCCTGCGCGACCGCCTGGGCGGCACCGACCCGGCCCCGGTCATCGACCCGTACACGATCGACCGCTCCGTCGACCGCTACCGCCGCGGCAAGCGCAACCTCGAAGCGGTCTGCCTGGAGTACGGCGTGGTCCTCGACTCCGCACACGACGCCTCGGCCGACGCCCTCGCCGCAGCCCGCCTGGCCGGCGCGATAGCCGACCGCCACCCCAAGGTCGCCGCCCTCGGCCCGGCCGAACTGCACCGCCGCCAGATCGAGTGGTACGCGGAATGGGCCGCCGACTTCCAGAGCTTCCTACGCCGCAAGGGCGACCAGGACGCGGTGATCGACGGCACGTGGCCGCTGCGCGAGCTGGAGGACGAGACGGTCTGACCCGGCGAGCTCCGAAAGCGCCCTGAGGGGAAGCGCCCCAAAGGGGCGCGGGGAACTGCGCGACCAGCCACAGAGCGCCGTCAGTCGCCCGAATACCGACAGGCCCCCATCAATAGGCGCTCAGAACGGAAACCACCGCACCGTCTCGTCCCCGTCCCGCAAAGACGCCACCCGCCGCCGGAACTCAACAAGCGCCTCAGGGTTGCTCGGCGCATGCTGGGCAACCCACGCGCAGCTGGCCGTCTCCCGGGCGCCGCGCAGCACCCCACAGCCATCCCACTCCCGCACATCCCACCCGTACGCCTCGGTGAACGAGTCGTAGGCCCGGGCAGGAAAGGCATACCGGTCGCGGGACAGAGCCATCACCACCAGATCGTGCTCACGCAGATCCGCGGAGAAAGTCTCCAGATCGACCAACACCGGCCCGTCCGGCCCGACATGCACATTGCGAGGCAGCGCGTCACCGTGGATAGGGCCCGGGGGCAGGTGCGGCGTAAGCGCGGCGGCCGCAGCCGCGAAACCGTCGCGCCGCTCCCGCAGATACGCCGCGTCCGCCGGATCGATCGCAGCGCCCGCGAGCCGCAGCCAGCGCTCCACCCCGCCCAGCAGCTCACGGGGCGGGAGATCGAAAGGAGGAGAGGGGAGGGCATGGACGACCCGTAGCAGTTCGGCCAAATCCCGGGCGTCGGCGGGGCGTACGGAATCGGCCAGCCGGTGCCACACCGTCACCGGGTGCCCCTCGACCAGGCGCGCCTTCGGCTCGGCAGCCCGCACCGCCGGGACGCCCGCCTCGGCCAGCCACACCGCGACATCCAGCTCGCGCCGGGCACGGTCGAGGAGTTCGGCGTCACGTCCCACCTTGACGACCAGGTCACCCGCGGCGAACACCGCGTTCTCGCCGAGGGCGAGGAGCCGCGCGTCCCGCGCCGGACCGGGCAGTACGTCCGCCGCGGCCAGTACGTCCCGCGCCCGTGCCTCGTCCATCGTCCGCCTCCGAGTGATCCCTGTGCGTGTGCGTACGGCGTCGGGTTCCCGCCATCCGACGGCCAGTGTCCCATTCGCACAGGTGGGAGGGCATGCGCGGTGTCTTGACGCGGCACGACGTGTTCACGACCATGACGGGGCCCGACCGGGCCGTGCAAAGGGGCTGATTCCATGACATCGGTGACGGGGGTATCGGTGACGGAGGCGCGGAGACCACCGAACCGCGCGCCGAGCCGGGACCGGCAGCAACGCGGCTCCGACCACGCGGCCTGGTTCCTGGTGTTACCCGCCCTGATCCCGATCCTCGTGCTCAGCGTCGGCCCCCTCCTCTACGGCGTCCTGCTGGCCTTCACCGACTCACAGTCGGGCCGCACCGCGCCCACCCAGTGGATCGGCGGTCTCAACTTCCGGGATCTGCTGCACGACACGCTGTTCTGGGAGTCGTTCCGCATCGGCCTGGTGTGGGCGGTCGGGGTGACCGTCCCGCAGTTCCTGCTCGCCCTCGGCCTCGCCCTGCTGCTCAACCAGGACCTACGGCTGCGCTGGCTCGCCCGGGCGCTCGCGATCGTCCCGTGGGCGATGCCCGAGGTCATCGTCGGCATCATGTGGCGCATCGTCTACAACCCGGACGCCGGCATCCTCAACGAGACCCTGCGCAACCTCGGCCTCGGGAACGGCCGCGACTGGCTCAGCAGCCTCACGACCGCGCTGCCCGCAGTCATCGTCGTCGGCATCTGGGCGGGCATGCCCCAGACGACGGTCGCCCTCCTCGCCGGACTGCAGAACACTCCGCGCGAACTCCACGAGGCCGCGGCGGTCGACGGCGCCGGAGCCTGGCGCCGCTTCCGCACGGTCACCTGGCCCACCCTCAGACCGGTGGCGCTGGCGATCACCGCGCTCAACCTGATCTGGAACTTCAACTCCTTCGCCCTGGTCTACGTCCTGACCAACGGCGGACCCGGCGGCCGCACCCGGCTGCCCATGCTCTTCGCCTATGAAGAGGCCTTCCGCTACGGCCAGTTCGGCTACGCGGCGGCGATGGGATGCGTGATGGTCGCGGTGATCTCGGTGCTCCTGGCCGTCTTCCTCGTCGGCCGCCTGAGGGGAGGGGACGACTCATGAGGACCAGCGGTACATCGGGTATGAAGACCAGCACCGGGGCCCGCGCCGGCCAGTACATCGCCCTGCTCGCCTACCTCGTCTTCCTCGCCTTCCCCCTCCTCTGGCTGATCTCCACCGCGTTCAAGTCCCCGCGAGAGCTGGGCAGTCTGCACCCCACCTGGATCCCGAGGCACCCCACCCTCGCCAACTTCCGCCAGGCCTTCGACGAACAGCCGCTGCTGCACTCCGCGTTGAACTCCCTGCTCGCCGCGCTCGGGGCCGCACTGATCGCCGTGGTGATCGCGACACCGATGGCGTGGGTCATGGCCCGGCGTCGGACACTGCTCGCGCGGGCCGCGACCGGGTGGGTGGTGGTGAGCCAGGCGTTCCCGTTCGTGCTGGTGATCATCCCGCTGTTCCTGGTGTTGAAGAACCTGCGGCTGATCGACTCCCTGGCCGGGCTGGTGCTGGTGTACGTGGTGTGGTCACTGCCGTTCGCGCTGTGGATGCTGGTCGGCTATGTACGCGCGGTGCCACCGGAGTTGGAGGAGGCGGCAGCGGTCGACGGAGCCGGAAAGCTCCGCACACTCGTGTCGGTGACGGCACCGCTGCTCGCGCCGGGAATCGTGGCGACGGCGCTGTTCGCGTTCGTCACCGCGTGGAACGAGTTCTTCTTCGCGCTGGTCCTCCTCAAGACTCCGGAGAAACAGACCCTCCCGGTCGTCCTCACCCACTTCATCGGCGCGGAGGGCGTCGCCGACCTCGGCCCGCTGGCCGCCGCCGCGTTCCTGGCGACTCTGCCCTCGCTGATCGTCTTCGCCCTGATCCAACGGCGGCTCACCGGCGGCATGTTGACCGGGGCGGTGAAGAGCTGATGCGAACCCGCTGGATCCTCGCCCTCGTCCTGACCCTGCTCCTCGCCGGCTGCACGGGCGGCGGCGGAAACGGCTCGGCGAACGGCCGGATCACCCTCCGCTTCCAGTCCCTGGCCTGGCAGGACGAGTCCGTCACCGCCAACAAGGAACTGGTGAAGGAGTGGAACGCGACCCACCCGGACGTCAAGGTCGAGTACGTCCAGGGTAGTTGGGACAGCGTCCACGACCAACTCCTCACCTCCTTCGAGGGCGGCGAGGCGCCGGACATCATCCACGACGCCTCCGACGACCTCGCGGACTTCGCCTACGGCGGCTACCTCGCCGACCTCCGGAACCTGCTGCCCGCCCGACTCAAGTCCGACATCCCGCAGCGCAGTTGGGACACGGCGACCTTCGGGGACGGGATCTACGGCGTCCCCTTCCTCCAGGAGCCACGCGTACTCATCGCCAACGCCACCTGGCTGAAGAAGGCCCGCGTCCGCATCCCGACCCCCGAACACCCCTGGAGCTGGCCCGAGTTCAGGGACATCACCCGGCGGCTGAGCGGCGACGGCAAGTACGGCGTGGCCTGGCCCCTCAAGGAGCCGGTGTCCGCCACGCTCAACCTGTCGCTGTCGGCCGGCGGTGAACTCTTCCACCGGGGTACGGACGGCAAGGTGACCGTCCGCTTCGACAAGGCCGACCAGGTCGTCCCCCGCACGATCCACGACCAGGTGGACGTGGACCACAGCGCCTCACCCACGACCCTGGGCAGTGGCGGCTCGGACACGCTCCCCGGGTTCTTCGGCGGCAAGTACGCGATGATCCCGCTCGGCATCTCCTACCGCCAGCAGATCGTGCAACAGGCACCGAAGGGCTTCGACTGGCAGGTCCTGCCCGCCCCGGCCGGCGCCGACGGCCTCACCCAGGGCGTCAGCCCGCAGACCCTGTCCATCGCCGAGGACAGCCCCCACAAGAAGCAGGCCGCCGAGTTCATCGACTTCCTCCTCCAGCCCAAGAACATGGTCCGCCTGGCCCTGGGCGACTGGATGCTCCCCACCGGAACCCAGGCCCTCAAGTCCCCGGCCCTCCACACCACCAAGGACGACTGGGCGACCGGTACGGCCCTGGCCGACCACCTCGCCTCGGCACCTGCACAGTCCGTACGCGGCTATCCCGAGTGGAAGGACAAGGTGGCGACTCCGGCGTTCCAGGAGTACTACAGCGGAGCAATCCCCCTCACCGAGCTGCGCAATCGGCTGGTGAAGGACGGGAACCTGGTGCTGGCGAGATATCAGCGCTGAGAGGTGCAACCCCCCAGGGGCGCGGGGAACTGCGCGACCAGCCACAACGTACCCGCACCCGCCGAACAACTGCACCACTCTCCCCGGATGGCGCTTCCCTTCAAGAAAACCTCGTTGCCCCATCCCACTCGAGCCACCTAACGTTCCCCACATGTCAGCCACGAACGCGATCGTGAACTCCGGTCTCAACCGGAGCTGCACGCATGCGATCCGCATCCGCCGCAGCCCCGGTGCCTTGACCGGCCCGGGCACACACGCCCGCTGACACTCCCGCCGACCCGCCACGCGCGTCCGCGTCCGCTCTTCCGGTCAAGGCCTTCGTCTGCCCGTATGCCCTTCACGGAAGACAAGGACCGCAGGCCATGGCCCGCCCCACCCACATTTCCCGCGCGCTCTCGCAGAACTTCCTCGCCGACCGCGCCACCGCCGAATACGTCGCCCGCCTCGCCGTCCCGCAGGGACGACAGGTACCGCTCCTCCTCGAAGTGGGGGCGGGCAAAGGCGCGTTGACCGCGAAACTCGCCCCCCACTGCGACGAACTCCACGCCCACGAGATCGACCCCCGCCTCGTACCGAAACTCCGCACCCGCTTCTCCACCACACCCCAAGTGCACGTCGTCGCCGGGGACTTCATGGACACCCGGCCCCCACGCACCCCGTTCTCGGTCGCCGGAAACGTGCCCTTCTCCCGCACCGCCGACATCGTCGACTGGTGTCTGCGCGCCCCCGCCCTCACCGACGCCACCCTCCTCACCCAGCTCGAATACGCCCGCAAACGCACCGGGGACTACGGCAGTTGGACCCTGCTGACGGTGCGCACCTGGCCTCGCTACGAGTGGCGGCTGGTCGGCCGCGTCGACCGGCGCCGGTTCAGTCCCGTACCGCGCGTCGACGCCGGGATCGTACGGATCGAGCGACGCCGGACCCCGTTGCTCGAACCGGCAGCGCTGCGCGATTGGCGGCACCTGGTCGAGCTGGGCTTCTCCGGGGTGGGCGGCTCGCTGCACGCCTCCCTGCGCCGGGCCCACCCGAGGCGCCGCGTGGACGCCGCGTTCCGGGCCGCGCGCCTCGATCCACGTGTCCTGGTGGGCGAGGTGTCACCGGACCACTGGCTACGGCTGCACGAGGAGCTGACGTCGTAGAGGTATCGGAGCGGGGCGGCTGTCAGGCCGTAGGCGCCGGTGTTACGGAACTCTTCGTCAACCCCCTCGCGTTGTTCGTTCCTGAAGGTGAACAGGATTGAAGCAGGTACATATCGATCATTATGTTGAAGGCCGACACTCACAAGCGGCGAGGCATGCCATGAACAGCCATTTCTCAAACGACGCCCTGCGTCCCGGGACATCTGAAGCGGTGTGTCTGGGCCCGTACGGCGACCCCTCCGACGGGATGGACTGCTCGTCCACCGCGCGCTTCCAGGTACTCCGCCACCGGCAGCCCGTGCTGCTCGTCTGCCCGGTTCACCTCGGACCGTCGTTGCTCATGGCCGACGGCGTGCTGTGGCCGCCGCAGCTCTCTCTGATCCGGTGACCTCCGCGGTCATAAAATAAGAGAAGGCGTAATTTTCTGGTACAGCGATGATGGCCGATGCCCTGACGTCTAGATTTCGCCTGGAGAGGCGATTCAGCCAGAGAGGCAGAGGCGTTGAGGATCATGCAAGAGCGCGCGGAAGCCACCCGGCGGGCTGTCCTGGCGGCTGCGGCCGTGCTGTTCGAACAGCATGGATACGTCGGTACGAGCATCAGCGACGTGGCGCGCACGAGCGGCTATACCAGCGGTGCCATCTACTTCCACTTCGGCAGCAAGGAGGGACTGGCCGAGGCGGTCTACGACGCCCACTTCGCCGAATGGCCGAGGCTGGTGGAGAAATGGAACTCCCTCGGCGGCCCGGTACTCGAGCGGCTGGTGGGCCTGAGCCTGGCCGTGGCCCGTGAGTTCCGCGACAACGTGATCGTCCGGGCGGGCAACAGGCTCTCGAACGAGAGCAGGTCGATCTCCACCGAGCTGCCGAAGCCGTTCGTGGGGTGGATCTCCACGTGCACACAGTTGCTGGCCGCGGCCCAGGAGAACGGGGAACTCGCTCCCGGTACCGATGTCGAGCGTGCCGCACACGTCGTCGTCGCCAGCTTCTCCGGCACCCACACCCTCTCCGACGCCCTGAACAACCGCAGACACGTCGAGCAGGCGGTGGTCGACCTCTGGACCCTGCTGCTCCCCGGCCTTCAGGCGTCCCCCGACCCGGGCGGATGCCTGGAACGGGCCCACTCACTGCTGGACCGGCCTCCTGCGCCGAGGGCGCCGAGTCCAGGCCGGTAACTGCGTCTGCGACGGACGAAGGTCTCAACTGTCGCTGGTGGTCCACCGGGTCTGGGCAGGCCGGACCCGGTGGACGTACGTCCCTCTGTCTTACCCGGCAGATATCAACAAGCCCTCAGCCGGCGGGAGTTACACCCGCAGGCGCTCGCCCTCGTCCGTCACCGCGGGTGTGATCGGTTCCGGGGACTCGTCGTGGGTGAGGTCCGGGAGGCGGTGGAGCCACTTCGGGAAGTACCAGTTGCGCTCGCCGAGCAGGGCCATCACCGCGGGGAGCAGGACGCCCCGGATGACCGTCGCGTCGATGAGGACCGCCGCCGCGAGGCCGACGCCCATCTGCTTCATGGACTGCATGGACAGCGTGCCGAAGATCGCGAAGACGGCGACCATGATGACCGCGGCGCTGGTGACGACGCCCGCCGTGGTGACCACACCGTGCCGGATCGCGTCCTGTGTCGTACGGCCGCGCAGCCGCGCCTCGCGGATACGGGAGACGACGAACACGTGGTAGTCCATCGACAGGCCGAACAGGATCACGAAGAGGAACAGCGGCAGCCAGGTGACGATCGCGCCGACGCCCTCCGCGCCCACCAGTGAGGCGCCCCAGCCGTGTTGGAAGACGGCGACGAGGATGCCGTAAGCGGCGCCCACGGAAAGGAGGTTGAGGACGATCGAGGTGATCGCGACCGTCAGCGAGCGGAACGAGAGCAGCATCAGCAGGAAGGCGAAGACCACGACGAACGCGAAGACCGGGACGACCGATCCGAGGAGCTGGTCGTTGAAGTCCTTCGATCCCGCGACCTGTCCGGTGATCGGTGCCTGGACGCCCTCGACCTTGCCGAGGGTGGCGGGGCGCACCTCGTCGCGCAGTTTCTCCAGGCTCTTCGCGGCCTTGTCCTGGTCCGAGCCGCCGACGAGCGGGACGTAGACGAAGGCGACGTTCTGCGCGTCGTGCAACTTGATGTCGACGGGTCCGCGCGAGGCACCCGAACTGACCGCCTGCGCCTTGAAGTCGGCCAACGCCTGCTTCATCTCAGGTGCGTTGATGTCCTTCGCCTTGACGATCACCTCGGCCGGCTCGGAACCGCCGGGGAAGGCGTCGTTGACGCGGTCGTAAGTCCCCACGATGGGCAGGGAGTTGCCGAACTCCTGGTCCAGGGTGAGGTTCTCGGTCTTCATGCCGACCGCGGGAGCGGCGATCGCGAGCAGCGCGCCGGTCGCCACGAGGACGGAGACCAGCGGCTTGGCGAGCACGCGGCGCAGGACGGCGGTCCAGAACCGGCTCTGGCCGTTGCCCCGGCGGCTGCGTCGGCGCAGGAACGGGATACGGCCCTTCTCGACCCGCTCGCCCAACAGCGAGAGCAGCGCGGGCAGTACGGTCACCGAGCCGACCATGGCGACCGCGACGACCATCAGCGAGGCCAGGCCCATCGCCTCG
>Ga0307515_10000938_pt1 | contig 66865 bp, 61 predicted proteins | sample 17_EM_MG_FD_194513 | JGI IMG/M metagenome (GOLD analysis project Ga0307515, IMG submission 194513) | Populus trichocarpa ectomycorrhiza microbial communities from riparian zone in the Pacific Northwest, United States - 17_EM | ecosystem: Host-associated > Plants > Roots > Unclassified | place... | reverse complement strand
TTGACTTAAAACGATAATGGTGGACCATAAATGATCCACCATACATCTGAGATTTAGTTGATTATAAAAAGATCTTTGTTACTCTACTACAAGTGTGGCAATGGAATGTGGCTGGCTGGTTGTTTTAGCAGCTTTACCTTTTATCCACAGGCTATATTCAATTTTTTCGTCGGTTTGATTCATCACTATTACGGATAACTTGCCGTTAGGGTTTAGGTAAGCGGTAGTTAATAATTTGTCGCGGCTGGCTACGGCTGCAACCCGCTTAGCACCAGGCTGAATGTACTTGCTAAAATGCCCCAAATAATAGTACGAACTGGTGTAAATAAGGCTGCCGTTACGTAAATCGGCATGTACCGGTGCAAAACAAAAGTTACCAACATGGTTAGGGCCGCCTTTTTCATCCAGCAGGATGTTCCAATCCGTCCATGCTACGGTTCCTGCATTAAAGTCGTTTATCATCGCCAGGCCATAACGCTCGCCAAGCGACCAATCGTTAATTTTATTGAAGTCGTATTTTTCGATACAGCCTTCGGTAAAAATGAGGTTTTTAGCAGGGAAAGCCTCGTGCGTACGCCGTAACGATTCAAATTGCTGCCCCGCTCCCGTCCATGTTTCATACCAGTGGAAACCAATGCCCCACACGTATTTAGCGGCAGCAGGGTCTTCAAGAATGGTGCTGGCTTGCTGATATAACAAATCGCGGTTGTGGTCCCATACAATCAGTTTTTTGCTGCTTAAGCCCTGTTTGACCAATGTTGGGCCTAAAAAGTTCTTTACAAAATCGCGCTGTTCCTCGGCTGTATATTTACATGATTCCCAGCTTTGCGATGCCATAGGTTCATTTTGTACCGATAAGCCCCAGATAGGAATACCTTCATTTTCATAAGCCCTTATAAATTTGCCATAAAAATTGGCCCAGCTTTGATAGTATTTTGGTAGCAGTTTACCGCCATGCAGCAGGCTGTTATTATCCTTCATAAAAGCAGGCGGGCTCCAGGGCGATACAAACAAGGTAAGTTTGCCACCGGCAGCAGCCATAGCTTCTTTGATAAATGGAATACGGTAAGCCCTGTCATGACCGATATTGAAAGTTTTAAGCGCTCCGTCGCCCTCTTTGATGTAAGAGTAGCTATCGCTCGAAAAATCGCAGCTTTGGATGTTGGTACGGGCCAGGGTGTAGCCTATTCCCTTATTCTTATCATAGTAGGCGGCTAACAGTTCTTTTTGTTTATCCTTAGGCAGCTTGTAAAAAGTTTCGGCAGAGGCATCTGTGAGTGCGCCGCCAATGCCCAGCATGGTTTGAAACGATTTTGCCGGATCAACAAAAACAGATACTTCTGTTTCGCCTGGCTGGGGGCTATCCTGAAACTTTAGGGTTTCGGTAGTTTTAAACCTCATGCCCGGTTCGTTATCAGAAACTATAACACTTACCTTTTTATTCGCGGTGGAAAACGACGCTTTAACCTGGGCGTTTGCCGCGGGTAACTGCAGTAAGCCAGCTCCTATAAAACAGGTAATAATTACTTTTTTATTCATGGTTTATCTTAATTGGTTTACCAGCGGGCAATTAGCCATTAGGGGAAGCGGTTCCGGTATCCCAAATTAAGAAAGTTAATTTGAATAAAGCAAATATGCACCACAATAAATAATTGATTTATAGCAATTTACAGGCAAGTTGATACGGTTTAATACCAATAAAACTATTTTAAATATTACTAATAATCAAGCAGTTAAAAATTCGGGAACGATACCGTAAATATGTTTTGATACGCTAACATACATTTGTGTATTTTATACACTGTGTATGCCGTATTTTGACTGCTGTAAATAAATTATTGGCTTTTAAGTTCCTCTTCAATCCGCAGGCTTTCTTTGTGGATGGCGTTCATCAGCTCGGTAATAAACGTTTCCGACAGACCTTCTTTTTTACCCGCAGCAACGGCCTTTTCAAGCACCTGCTTAAACCTATCGGCCTGTAATGGGGCTATATTGTTTTTGGCCTTGTAAATGCCAATCTCCTTAACCACCTGTTCCCGCTGGCCCAGCAGCGCTATGAGTTGCTTATCCAGCGAATCAATTTTATTACGGCTTATCTTCAGGGTTTGATCGGTGTTTTTAGGGGTCTCCATCGGTACAGATTGCGCGGTGGCTAAATTGAGGTTAAACAAATACATCAATAACAAAACTCCAAATCGGGCGAGTATTTTCATATCCCAATTTAATAAAATTTATCTTATTAATTTGAAGATTTGAGAATTTGAAGATTTGAAAATGGAGGGTTAAAAGCCAGTCAAAAAATTTCAAAAAAGCCACAAAAAACCACACAAATAATGCAAAAAAACGCTACTAATTATCAATTTTCGGGTAATAAATAACAACATCTGAATACTTTTTAATAATCCTTATCGGTTTAACCTATAATTAAAAAAACCAGGGAGCTCAGTCCCTGGTTTTCCGTCAAAACGATCATCCCAAATCTGTTTACCTGTCGCTATTGTGTCCGCGTTTAATCATCTCGTGGACGGCCCTGGCTAAAAACTCTTTTCCGTAATCGTCAAGGTTGGTTTGTTTGCCGCCGCCGTTTATTTCGTAAACAATCTTGCCATGATCGTTCTCGGCTACCAGGTCATCGCTGTTGATAATACAGGAGACCGATCCATGGGGCGAAATAGCCTTAATAGCCTTGCCATCCTCGGTAAAGTAGGTTTGGCCGCGGTACTCAATCTTTACGGTTCTGCCGTTGGCATTTTCAATAATGGTGGTGTGCCGGCCGCCAAAGCGGCAGGCTGTGGCCAGTAGCATAAGCCCTGCCAGGGCCATAAATTGTTGTATTTTTTTCATGATGATATGTATTTGTTTCGCGCTCATCACAAAACTAATACAAAACACAGTACTATACAATACATAGTACCATATTTCTTGAAAATAATTTTAGGTAGTATTTTCTGCAGATGACGAGTTCTATTTCCGAGGTGCGTAAGCCTGTGACACTGAGCCTGTCGAAGGGGCGCGGAGAGGCTTTTGCCCACTATGCTTCGACGGGGCTCAGCATGACAGCCCTTTTTAGATACCTCACCCCCACTCCCGCACTCCCCTATATCTTCCCATTCAGCAAATCCTCAACCAAAATGCCGTTGATGGTCATACCGGTAATATTACAGTCGGTTATGGCTACGCCTTGCAGGTTACAGTTGTTGATGGTGCTGTGACTCAGTTCGCAGTCATCAAAGCGCAGTGGGCGTTGTTTTGCTACCGGATTGTATGCCTGGTGGCCCACCGGTGGCATACCAATGTTGTGGATGTAGGCCCCGCCAAGCTGCGCGCCTTCAATCTCCAGGTCGCTTAGGTTGGCATTGGTAATTTTAAGTTTGCTCAGGTCAACGTCGTTAAAGCTGGTATTGCTCATTTTGAGCATCAAAAATGTCGATCCATCCAAGTGCGCGTATTTGGCATCAATTACTTTGGTGGTTTCGATGATACTAAGCTTTTCGGCCTGATTATTTGAACTTTCCATAATAGTTTTGTTTGTTAATCGAATTTACAAAGGCGCCCAGGAATTGCAATGGCCTGATCAGACATTTTAAGGGCGTTTTTGCGACAATTGGGGCATCGCTGTTTGTAGGCGCTACAATCCAAATTGCGTCAAACTATTTGGTGCTGAAAACGTTAGGCTGTAATAAACCAATCATGAAACCGATATTTTTCACGTTAACCAGCCACCTGCGGCTGATGGTGATACCCGATACCGAAGCGCACCTGGACGGGCACCCGGTAATTAGTTATACCTATAGCCTGTTTATAGCCAGGGACAGGGGCCACGAAGAACAAGCTTTAGAAAAAGAAAGCACCTTACATTTAGACAAAATTAACGACCCCGATTATTTAGGTTTTGTTGCTTTTGAACAACCCGCCAATGTATTCTCCTACACGGCAGGCCAGCATGAATTAAGTATTGCAGAAGTTGAAGAAGTAATTGAACTGCTAACCAAATTCAGGGATAACCCACCCCTTTGGCGCCCAATTGACGATATCTGACTAGTGTTAAGTCAACAGTACTAATTCGTAAGTATAAAGTTGATTTTTTTCTTCTTTGACTTAGAACTTAAGGCTTTTGGCTAAAGACTATCCGTCAATTTATCGATGACACGACACTATTGCAGCGCCGTTGGCAACCCATCAAGGCTAACCAGGTTTTTTTCCTTTTTATAGGCCTCCAATCCTTCGGCGCCTTTATTGGCCGCCCATTTGTAAGCCTGGTCGCGCTCACCTTCGTAACTGTAATAAGGTACGCTAAAGCCGCAGGATGTTTGCACCTGGTAAACGTTGGCCACAATAATTTGCCGGGTTGATAGCAGGATATCAAAATGCTGCGCCAGCAGCGGCCATTCTTCGTCGCCGGGCAGCACCGTGTAGCCATTGCCATATAAACGCAGAATATTTGGCGGCCCCTCAAAAGCGCAAAACATAAAAGTGATCCGGCCATTTTCCAGGAGATGGGCCGATGTTTCGTTACCGCTGCCAATAATATCCATATAGGCTACCCTGGTTGGCGACAGTACCTTAAAGCTATCTATCCCTTTGGGCGATAAATTAACATGCCCATTGGCAGCAAGCGGCGCCGAGGCTACAAAAAACATTTTTTGTTTTTCAATAAAGGCCTGGTGTGCAGGCTGGATGGTTTCAAAAAACTTTCCCATGATGGTTCATTTTTCTTTTCCATCAAATTTAATAAATTATTGCAGCTGCCGGGCGTTTCGAGCGTTAAGTTATTGTGAAAGCGGGGCGGTTACGGGGGTAAGTGCTCATAAGATAATGAGCTTTAAACGGGGGCTAAACTTCTCACGCAAGTCAATACTTTGTCGGGGGCGGTACTAGTTATCTCGCCGGAGATCTTTAAACCGACTTAATCATCAATAAATTTAAGTAACTCTGTAAGTTCTTTATCAGGAATGTTTTCTTTTTCACTTTTATCAAAAAGAGTGAGTAGATAAACAGTACTTTGTACCACCTGAAACAGGTAATTACCCTTGCTCCTCCCGATTTTCCTTTTCCTTTACTGGCAATTGACATTCTAACTTTATAGCACTCATTACCAAGTGCAGTTCCGCGGGGAGGGTTTTCTTTAAGAGTGGTAGTAACAATGAAAAGTCGGCCTTAAGAAAGGCAATCGACCCGGCCCTGGCCTGAAACTATCTAAACCCTGCAAATTCTTTTTCGTTTTTTATATTTGGGTCTCAGTTTAAAATATGCACCCGCTTATACAACATATTCAAAAAATCACCGACAGTCCAAACCTGGAGGATGATCGGATTTTAGCGTTTTTTGAAACTAAAGTATTCAAAAAGAAAGGCATTTTATTGGAAGAAGGCAAGCGTTGCCCGTCTTATTTTTTTGTAGTAAAAGGCTGCCTGCGTTTGTTTTTTACCGATGATAAAGGAGCGGAACAAACATTGCAGCTGGCGTTAGAAAATTGGTGGATCACAGATATAGACGCTTTTCGGTCTGAACGGAAATCTTCCTATACCATCCAGGCGCTGGAAGCAACCGAAGTACTGGCCATTACGGCGCGGAATTACGAATTGATATTGGCAAAGGTCCCGGTTATGGAGAAATATTTCAGATTGATATATGAACGGGCCTATGCGGCATCCTTATCGCGGATCCGCATGATCTCAAGGATGCCTAAAGATGAATTTTATGATTTATTTCGATCTAAATATCCGGCATTCCTGCAAAGGGTCCCACAAAAAGTTTTAGCTTCGTTTTTAGGTTTTACCCCGGAATACCTAAGCGAGTTGCGGAAAAAGAAGTAAAAGAAAAGATAATCCATGACCGGGCAATTATATCAGCACATACAAAAACTTGTTCCCGCATTTGCTGCCGAATGGGAGCAAATGTTGTTATTCCTTCAAACAAAAACAGTAATGAAAGAGGAATTGCTTTTGCGGGAGGGAGACATTTGCGATACCATTTACTTTGTTAATACAGGCTGTCTGTATTTGTTTTATGAAAACAATCATGAAAAGCAGGTTATTCATTTCGCGTTGGAGAACTGGTGGATAACCGACTATAAAGCTTTCTGCGATGGCAAACCTGCTGCTTATTCGATCGTGGCGATGGAAGATTCAGAAATCACCTTTATAAGCCGAAAAAATTACGAGGCCCTCCAGTTGCAATTCCCCTTATTGGCCTTGTATTTCAATAAGATCCATGAGCGGGCTTATGGAGCAGCTTTGCTTAAACAAAAGACATTTGCCACGGTATCCAAAAAAGATTTTTATCACTATTTCAAAACCGCCTATCCTGAAGTGATCCTGAGAATTCCGGATACTATTTTTGCTTCTTATATGGGTGTTTCACCCGAGGCTTTAAGCGTGCTGCAGGAGGAATATATTTCTTAAACCAGCTTAAGTTTTCAGGAGACAGCTATAGCCATCTTTGTGTTGTACAACTAACTAAAAAAACACATAAGATGAAAATTGTAGTTATCGGCGGAACCGGCCTTATAGGCAGCCAAACAGTAAATCAGTTACAGCATACCGGACACGAAGTAATCGCTGCTTCACTCAACACGGGTGTGAACATCCTTACGGGCGAAGGTTTACATGAAGTGTTAAAAGGAGCGCAAGTAGTAGTGGATGTGTCCAACTCACCTTCTTTTGAAGATGCAGCTGTGATGAACTTTTTCAAAACCGCTAATCAAAACCTGCTCGCAGCAGAAAAAGCAGCAGGCGTACAACACCATGTCGCCTTGTCGGTGGTAGGTACACAAAAATTACAGGCCAGCGGCTATTTCAGGGCCAAACAAGTTCAGGAAGATATGATCAAAGCATCGGGTATTCCTTATACCATCGTTCATGCAACACAATTTTTTGAATTTGCTGCTGGTATTGTTCAAATGAGCATGACGGACGGAAAAGTAATATTGCCGGATGCCAACATACAACCAATTGCGAGCAAAGATGTTGCCTCGTTTATGGCAGACGTTGCGCTGAGTAAGCCGGTTAACAGAATACTGGAAATTGGCGGGCCGGATAAATTTAATATGGTTGCATGGGTTAAACAATACGAACAGGCGACACATAAGCACCATGAAATAGTTGCAGATGTCAAAGCATTATATTCCGGTGCACCGTTGGATGCCGACACCCTGGCGCCTGAAAATGCGGTTTTTTTGGGCAAGAACCATTATGCGGACTGGATTGCTATCGCTGAGAATCAACGGTAAGATTAAATCATCAATTCCTGAAAAATTAAGAAAAAATGAACAGCGAACAATTAATTGAATTAACAAAAAAGCTCATTTATGAGGCGACGCATTTTAATGTGCCCTATGTAAAACAAATTTATGCAGATAACCTGCTGATAGTTAAGGTTGATGAAAATGGCACAGTGGATACTATGGATAAAGAGCAGCTTGTTGGATTTGTACAAGGCAATAAAGATTCAAACGCCGAGCCCTTATCCAGCAAAACTGAGTTTCATTATGCCGTATGCGATGAAAACCTGGGTATGGTGGTGATTACGCGTGAATTAGTCTTCGACGGCAAATTGAATAGGAAATTTTTTACCGTTATCTGGCAATATTTATCGGGAAGATGGCAGGTTGTTAAGGAATCATCTATGTCGCTCCATTGACGATTCTTTCCATAACGAGCCTGGCGCTGCCCGAAACAGAGGCTATGCCATTCACGATCGCCGTAAGGCAGTGCCAGGCTATTATATCTCAATTATTGATTATAAAAAAAGCAAAACGAAATGAATAACTTTTTATTTGGGCCTGTTTTGGATCCCAAAACTACAGATAATGGCCAGGCCGGTGAAGAAGCAGAAAAAGATTTTGATCCCAATGAGGAAAGCTTAACCGAGGGTGGCGAATATATGGACGATGCCTTAAGAATGGTAGAGCAGCCCTTTCATTCAAATATTTAAAATCGTTTAAAAAGATTTAATTATGGTAGCTTATAATATGGAAATCAAAAATACCGGTCCGATATTAAGGGACCTGTTAACTGTAATTGACAACTTTAATATTGAAGAGCACGTGTATGTAAGTCGCGGAATATCCAAAGAGCACTCAGCACTGCCGGGACCCGGCGCATCGTTAGGTGAATTTGGCATCAAAGAATTACCGCTCCCTGGTATTTTAGACATTTTGGGAATACGCAGCCTTATTTTAAATTCAAGTCAAGGTTTGCAAGTACTTTCCCGGCTCAATGTTATTACATCCACAGTGGAAATAGAAAAACATAAACGGGAGCTTTTTAAGGATAGCGCATTTATTAAAGATCTTCAATCCCTGTTTCGCGATAGCCGCGCAATCGCTTTTGATGACTGGGCTACGCTAAGTGAAGCTTCTGTTGTGTGGGAGGGGTTACTCACAGATGTCATTAAGCCGCTTGGTAAAACCGATCAGGAATATATTTTTTACCTGGGCGATGCTGCACCAAAGCTATCTTTTGAAGTAGATGAAGCGCTTGATTTAATCAGCAATTTTTCGCTGCACGGAAAAGTGACGGTTGCGCTGGACGAAAATGAAGCTATCAAATTATGGATGATATTAAATGGCGTACAACCGGGTACAGAAATTGCCGAACAATCTTTTTCAGATCTGAAAAAGAAGTATTTTTCGATTTTCAGAACTATGAATATCAACAATCTCTTGATTTATTCAGCAAACGACGCCATATTATATTCAGATGACGAACAATTTGTTCTTTCGCGGAGGAAGGTAGATCACAACATAGAGATTGCTTCAGATGCCCGGCAAAATTTTATTGCCGGCTACAGCCTGGGCTTGCTTATGCGGATGGACATTGGTCATTGTATTGCGCTCGGCCTTATTGTGTTTGGCTCCAGGGGTTTATTACCATCGGGGCCGGAACGAAAGAACCTGTGCTTTTACATTCAAAGCTGGATTCAGGACCTGCAAAGACCCGAAGGCGTACAACTCTACCAGGACAATTAAAAGACGCGCGTCTTTTAATCGCATTCCCAAGGCTTTTTATCTTCCCGCGGTATTCGGTAATTTTCGGTATTTCTTGTATTAGCAAACATTGAACTCTTTAACAGTGACCTTAAGTAGCTCACTTTCGGTTTTTTAAAAACCAAAACCATCGTTATTCAAGCTGCCTTCCCTTAGGGGAATCGAACCCCAGGCCTAAAAATGCAATTTCCCTCAAGTCTTCAATAAAATAGTTCAAGAACCGTCCAAACTCGCCCCCCTCTCCGCAGACTTCCTTTGTCCTCAGCTTTCAAACCACGATGCACGTACAACAATATCGAATAATAAATTTCAAATATCCAACACTGAGGGTTTTCCTTCACTATTCGACATTAAAACCATATCTCATTCCTTACCTTAATCGTATCGGAGCCCTTCCCTATTTCCCCACATTAAATACATAACTCCCCGATGCCAGCTCATAAACAGCCTTCTTATTGGCATATTTCAAAAACTTAATTCCTTTCACCTTATCCGCAGGCTTACCGCCTTCGGTTACTGCCGAAGCTGATGGAGCAGGTAAGTATAAAGTAGCTTTGGTATTTGCCGGTACGGTTGCGGTATAAGTCAGGGTATTGCCTGCCGTTTTCCAGCTGCTGTTTATCCTGCCGTAGGGCGAATCGTAGTAGCCTTTGGCGTAGGTCATCTGGCCGGTTGGGTCGGGTTCGGGTTGCAGGGTAAAGTTTTTAAAACCAACTTCGCCGCGCTGGATGCCCAGTGAGTAGGCCATCATCCACTGGCCAATAGCGCCAAAGGAGTAGTGGTTAAAGGAGTTCATGCTGTTGTTACCGCCGAAGCCGTTTTCTACCGTGTAGCCGTTCAGGCGTTCCCAAATCGTTGTTGCGCCCTGGTCAATGGCATACAGCCATGAGGGGTAATGGTTGTTTTGCAATACTTTGTAGGCCAGGTCGGCGTGCCCGTAATCGGATAGCGATTTGCTGATCCAGGCAGTACCTATAAAGCCAGTCATTAAGGAGTATTTAGGGCGGGTAATACCGCCATCGTCCTTGCTTTCGCGCTCCACGGCATCCTGCAGATTTTTTGCCATGTAGGGGATATTTTCATCACTAAAGGCCCCTACCGACAGGCCCACCGCGTAAGGTGTTTGTAAATCGGCCACTTTAAATTCCTGCTTTGCGTCGCGTGGTGCAAATATGCCGCCGCCCAAAAGCCCCAAAGCTTTTTTATCGGCATTCACGAAGGTTTTGTTAAAAAAGGCTTTGCGCTCGTTATACCTTTCCTGGTATCTGGCAGCGTCGTCGGGCTTATTCAAAGCCTGGGCAACTTTTACCATAATACCCAGGTCAAAGATATGATAGGCGGTTACCAGGTAATCGGTACCCTGCTGGTTATTTTGAGGGCCAAGCCAATCGCCTAATTGCGAATCGGTACTGAGGCCTGTTTTTTTGCTGATGGTGGAGTCGAGAAAACTCATGTACCTGGCCATGGCCGGGTAATGCTCTTTCAACAAGGCCACATCCTCATATTGCTGATATGCTTCCCATGGAATAGTAATCCCCGCGCTGCCCCATAGCAAGCCGCCAAAACCGCCGCCAACGGGGGCAATATCGGTAAACTTGCCGTTAGGCATTTGCACATCGCGCATGGCAAAAAGGTGACGCCTTAAAAACTGATCGCTGTTGGACAGGTAGGTAGCCGTACGCGAAAAAATACTGATATCGCCCGACCAGCCCATGCGCTCGTTACGCTGCGGGCAATCGGTAGGGATGGTTAAAAAGTTATCGATGTTTGACCAGGTAAGGTTTGACCACAGCTTGTTCACTTTGGGGTTTGACGTTACGTAGTCGGCCGTTAGCTTGTGGATAGAACTCATGGCTAAACCCTGCACAGCGTTTAACGGCAGCGGCCCATCAACCCCGGTAATTTCAATATACTGATACCCGTGCGATGTAAAGTGAGGCTGAAATGTTTGCTCGCCATCTTTCATGGTATACACGTCCTGGCTCAGGGCCCCACGGTAATTCTCGGTCATGATCATCCCCACATTCTTGCCCGATTCTTTGAGAGCCGGGTATAAAACTTCGGCATAACGCAATAATAACTTTTTACCGGCCTTGCCATTTTTGATATAAATTTTGGGCACCCCCACCATATTTTGCCCCATGTTGTACACATAAACACCTTTGCGTACTTCCTGGACGCTTTTGGCGGTAAGCGTTTTGTAGATGCCGGCCGGCTGGCCAATTTGCCCAATCAGCGATAGCTTATCGTAGTTAAGCTCATCTTTATGGCCAAAAAAATCATAGGATACACCCGAATAGGTGGTACCATCCACAGATACCTTAACCGCCTTTTGCCAGGCATTATCATTATAGTTTACCGTATTCCAGTTGTTTATCCCGGCTTCTAACGAGGCATCATAAACTTCGCCCATATCCAGGCTGCTGTAAACTATAGGGCCTTTGTTATAATACTTCCAATCTTTATCGTTGGTAGTAATTACTTTTTTTGAACCGTCGGCATATTTAATCACCAGTTTGGCCAGCAACGATTGCCTGTCGCCAAAATGGTTCCAGATAGAGCCGTAGCTTAGCAGGCCGCTCCACCAGCCTTCGCCCAGCATGGCGCCCAAAGCATTTTGCCCGTTGGTAACCATCGTGGTAACATCATAGGTTTGGTACAGGTGGGTAATGTTGTATTGCGTTAAGCCTGGGTTGTAATAATCGTTACCTACGCGTTTGCCATTCAGGTAAACCTCATAAATGCCGCGGGCGGTAACGTACAAACGGGCGCTTGCAATTTTTTTGCTTTTTGTATCAAATTGGGTACGCAGCATGGGCATGGAATTGTGGCTTGGATCGGCCACAACAAAAACACCCTGGCTACCGCCAGAAACCTGGAAACGGTCGTTTTTAATACTGATGCCACCGCTGCCTATGAATGATTTATAAATACCCGCATAATGTTGTGCCGATAGATCTTCGTTAAACAAAATATTTCCCGGTTTACGCGCGTTGGATACTTCCAGCCCCGAAAATGCGGCCTGCTGACCGGGATCCAAGGCATAACCAATATCGCAAAGCAACCCGTAGGTGATTACATCGCGCGCGCCCAGCGGGTTAAGGGTAATTACCGCCTTGTGCGTACGCGGCGGGAAACCGCGCTGATCGGCCGGGGGTGTTTTATCGTTATCTATAAGAAAATCATAGTCGCCATCTACACTAAAGGTTAAAGTGCCCATTTCGTTATCAATTTCAAAACGGTGCTCTTTGTTTTTATTGCCTTCGTTAATTACGCTTGTTTTAATATCAAACGATTTAAGGGCACGTGTAGCTGTATCATTGCCGGTATAACCGCTACGGTATATGTTAATTTTAGCGTTACCTGTACCGGCGCTGCCCAGCTTTGAAATATCCAGCTCGATCTTAAAATAACTCTCATCCTTTTTACTTTCAACCTGGAAAATATTTTTGTTTTTATCCATTAACCGGGCATCATTGGCACCCATAATGATGCTTGCACGGGTGCTGCCGGGTGCAATGGCCAGCTTGTAATTCATATTAAAAACGGGCAGGTATTTGGAGTATAAAACCAAATCGTTATTACCACCGCCAATCCAGGTTGCGCCATCCCAGGCCGATAATTTGGGGTCGGGGTCCATCAAACCCGTTTCAAACCACGATGTATTGGTTAGCGTGGCGCCTGTTTGGTCCCAAACGGTAACTTTCCAGTTGTAACGGGTGGCCGCTTTTAGCTTTTTGCCCGCATATTCAATACCCGATGATTTGCTGCTGCTTATTTTCCCGGTGGCCCAAACGGGTTTGTCTGCGCCATCTTTTACTTCGAGCTGGTATGATAGCTGCACATAGCCCCTTGCCCCTGCCGGCGCTTTCATTTGCCAGCTAAAGCGCGGCGTTTCCACATCAACACCAATGGGCTTATCTGTATACTCCACCTGCAGGTTATCAATACTTGCAGCAGGATTGGCCTTTGGCTGCATGGCAAATGCAGCGGCATTATTACCAGGAAAAATCACAAAAACTAAGGCGAAAACAAGCGTAATACTTTTAAAAGCGAACAGGCAACTCTTTTTCATGAAGGGCTATAGTTAACTAAGTTTAATAATTTCAATAATAAAACCACCTTTTGGCTTGTACGCACCGGCATAACCTATTGCCCATACAATAAATACCAACAACCTCAGGCATGGCAGCCCAGATAGCGTGTATCAACCCAATAAAAAACAGAAAGTGGTTTTATAATTATTTACACAATAATACGTGTTGAAACGGTGAAACCGTCATGAACTGTCTTTTAGAAATTTGCCGGTTTATTCTTCTTCTTTAAAATGCAACAGGATAAGCACCAACACCAGGAAGCTAACAATTCTTTCGGCGGCACCCAGCCCATTCCAAATGCTGCTTTGCCACATGGCAAACCATTCGCCGCCTATAACTTCAAAACCTAAAAACCAGATGATAATGCCTATGGTAATGCCTGCCACAGCCCAATTTTTGGATGCATGAAATACATAAGCGGCCGATTTTAAGTTTTTAAAAAGCATCAGGCTGCCTTTAGTACAGCAAAAGGCCATTGCAGCCTCGAACGCAATAAGCATAATATAGCCCGCATGAAACAGAAAAACATTGTTTACATGCCTATAATATAAATGGCTGCCCGGGAAAACGGTATCCATTTTCATTACATGCTCAACAAACCGGTAATTGGTAAAGTAATCGGTCGTATTCCCGATAACAACCAGTAATGCCATCAGGGCAATTGCAGCCACGGCAATCGCCTTGGCTAACCTAAACATGAATTGAACCGGGTACATAATTGGCTATGGTTTATTAAACGAAGATGCCGTTTTTTGTTTGTAAAACCCAAAAGGATTGCGTCAAAAAGACAGGCTTATTTTATAGCTGATAGCACCAAGTCCCAAGTCAAAAACCGTTATCCCTATTTCATTTTTGATACACACGTACATAATCAACCTCAAACCGTTTTGGAAAAGTGGTTGCCGATGGTTCGCCGCCGTTATCGCCGCCAATGGCCAGGTTCAGGAGGATGTAGTGCGGCTGTTTAAAGGGATTAAAGTTGCTGCCATCCTGGTTAACCAGGTCTTTTAAAGCCACGTGGTTAAGCAATATATCATCAACATACAGGCTAATGGAGGTTTCGTCCCAATCCATTCGCCAGGTATGAAAGCGCTGGTTCCAGCCGGGTTCAAATTCTTCGAGTTTTTTTACATTGCTATACCATTTGGCCTGGTAGGGCACATCGGTGCCGCAGGCTATGTTGGCCAACAGTTTATCCTGGTAAAATTCCATAATGTCAATTTCGCCGTTTGATGGCCAGGGATTGTTAAGGCCTAAGGTCCAGAAAGCCGGCCATAAGCCTGCATCGGTATTTATACGGCCCCGCATAATCAGCCGGCCATATTGCCAGCTTTGCAGTCCACCTGTATTCATACAGGCCGATGTATATTCAATAAACGGTCGGCTGGTCTGCCAGTCGGTACTGTTAGGCACATACGCGGGATTGGGCAGGTGCACCTTTTTAGCTTCTATTACCAATAACCCGTTGTGGCAGGTGGCATTGGCGGCCTGGTACCATTGGTCTTCATGGTTGCGTACAAAACCCTGCTCAAACTTCCAGTTGGCGGGGTTTGGCGCACCGTCGTTATTAAATTCATCGGCCCAAACCTGTTTGTATCCGCCAACGGTATCCGGCTGTATTTGCTGGCTTTGCGCTATTAAAGGTGCCAGGAATGCTAAACTTAATACCATCCGTTTCATCACAACAAAAAGGGTAGTTAGTTTATGGTAATGCTTAGTGGTAAAAAGCTTTGTATTCGGGGCTATTGCCATGGTATTATTTTTATTGGTCAATATCGGGTTTTATATCTGTAAGCGCCTAATTTATGGACAGTCAATGAGGACTGGGTTGTTTACGACTCCGCCCTACCCCTCTAATGAGGCCCGTGGTTTTAATGCGGTGCAAATTTTATATATTGTAGCCTGATATTAAAACAGCCCATGACCCGATTGCTCCCGGTAGTTTATCTTCTTTGCAGTATTCCCCTGTTTGTAAAAGCGCAAAATAAAAACACTGCGCCGCCATTAGCCTATCATCTTGGCTGGGACGGAAAATCGGCCATCCTGCAGGTAAGCCTCGAATATACCCCTGCAAACAAAGATAGCACCGTATTCATTTATGGCGATCTCAATTTTGGCGGCCAAAAGAAGATTTTTAACGTGCTGCAAAACATCAACACTAAAGACAAAATAAAGCTTACGCCACGCGAAAGAAAAATAACGGTTTACCATACCAGTGCGGGGTCTACGAAAATAAGTTATACAATTAACGGCCAATTGGTTGGCAACCCCAAACGGGCAACGGTTGATGAATTGTTTCGCCCGCTGATAACGCCCAATATATTATACTTGGTGCCCCAGTTTTTTATGATAAACCCGGTGGGGCACCCGGCCAGGGAGGCAAGTATCCAATGGGATACATTTCCGGCAGGTTTACCTTATTTTATGTCGACCGCAGCCGGTGCCGGTCCGGGTGTTAAACAAACCATTACGCTTAAACAGGAGCAGGATGTATTGATGCTGATGGGTGCCAACCTGGTAATTAACACCTACAAAGTACACGGCATACCCTATTATTCCATTACATCAAAAAGTGACACCATTAATAACTTAAAAGCGGAACTTAAGCCCTTTTTTGAGCGTTATTTCCCGGGGCTGCGCGATTTTTGGAAGGACAATAAAGCGCCCTATTATTACATCAGCGTGCTGCCGCTTTTATCAATTGACAAGCCATGGGCTACCGGATACAGCCAGAAGCATGGCTTTGTTATGCGTTATTCCGGAAAATTTGATGACGATAAAAAACGGGTACTGGCTCATGAAACCTCGCACTCTTGGATTGGCAATAACATGCAAATTGGCAACGATGAATTTGACAATCAATGGTTTGGCGAAGGATTTAACGATTACGTGACGCTGATTAACCTGGTAAAATCGGGCATACAGGATAAGGCCGCCTTTTTGGGCTATATGAATAAAAACAATTTGTACGACCATTATAGCAGCCAGGTAAAAAACGCGCCAAATGACTCCATCGCTGCCAAATTCTGGATTGATAAAAACTACCAGACCCTGCCTTATAAAAGAGGCTTTATATATGCGTTTTACTTTGACAACCAAATCCGGCTTGCCTCGGCGGGCAAACTTTCTATCCGGGATTTCCTGCTGACCTTATTTAAAAGAAACCGGCAGATTCATGCCGCAAACCCGGCCGCCAATTTAACTTTGGACGATTATATCGCCTCGGCATCAAAATTCATCCCCGAAAAGCAGGTCAGAAACGAAATTCAAACCTACCTGATTAAAGGCAAACCGCTCGACTTTAAAACCATCCGGCTGATTGATGGCTTTAAGATGGATTACCACGATAGTATACCGGTTTTAACCATAGGCAAAACAATCAATTTAAAAAAAATCTATGCCCAATAATTACAGCCCATCGCGCAGGAGCCTGCTTTCCCTGTTGGGCGTACTGCCATTTGCCCCGGGATTATTAAACAGTTTGGCCAAAAACCAGGCTAACGAGCCCGGCACGGGGTTAGTTAACGACAACCCACTCCCAGCCAGGGATCAGTTTGCGATTAAAGGAACATTTTTAAACGCCGCTTATACCCACCCTATGAGCATTGGCAGCGCCAAAAACATTAAAAGCTACCTTGATTTCAGGATGGCGAATGGAAGAGCGGCAGATACTATTGACCAGGACAGAAACACCGCCCGCACCTTATTTGCCCGCCTTATAAATGCCGATGCCGACGAAATTTCATGGGTGCCCAGCACTATGGCTGGCGAAAACCTGGTAGTAAATGGCCTTGGCTTACCGGGCACAGCCGCCAGGATAGTTACCGATGCCTACCATTTTGATGGTTCGTTGTACTTATATTCGGAAATGGCCAGGCAGGGCGCGGATGTAAAAATGGTTATACCCAAAAACAATAAGATTGACCTGGCCGATATGGATGCCGCCATAACACCGGGTACAAAACTGGTAGCCGTTTCGCTGGTATCGATGATCAACGGCTTCCAACACGATTTGAAGGCGCTTTGCGATATAGCCCATGCCAGGGGAGCCCTGGTGTATGCGGATATTATACAGGCTGCAGGCGCGGTACCCATAGATGTGCATGCCCTTGGTGTTGATTTTTGTGCATGTGCTACCTACAAATGGCTAATGGGCGATTTTGGCGCAGGTTTTTTATATGTGCGGAAAGACAGGCTGCCGCTCGTTAAACGCAGCCAGTTTGGCTACCGCCAGCTAAAAGACATGCAATCGCACGTTTTCCCTTTTGATGCTGCGGGGAACACCCCGTTTGAATTTGTGCAGGGCAACAAAACCCGCAACTATTTTGAAGTGGGCACCCTGGGCAATGCCGCCGTGCCGGCGCTTATTTACTCCTTAAACTACCTGCTGCAAACTGGTGTAGATAACATACAAAAGTACCGCCAGCCCCTGCTTGATAAACTGCAACAGGAATTGCCCAAGCTGGGTTACCAACCCATGACGCCAAGCGAATCAACATCGCCGATAGTAAGCTTTGCCCTGCAAGGCGCCGAAAAAAAACTGCACCAAAAACTGGCAGCGGCAGGTATTAACATACAGCTTTATGAAAACCGGTTCCGGATATCGCCATCTGTATACAACACCATGGGCGATATTGAGCACCTGATCAGCGTACTTTCCTGATTAATCGAACAGCGCGTATTGGAATAGCTTTTAGAAAAAGGCTTAAGGCCTAAGTATAAAAAAGTATAAATCTTACTTTGACTCAATACTGAATACTACTGGTTTTTATAAAAATCAATTCCAATAAAAAATGTGTCCCCACTCCTTTGGAAGACACATTTAATTAACTTTAACTGTTCATTTTTATCAACGTAAATGAAAAAACCGCAAGAACTAAAGGAGTATTTTAAAAGTCTTTATAATTTTTATCGTGAGCCAGCATAGGTCAAAGTACCATCAAAAACCCTTTTGTTGGTGGCATTTGCCCCCCAGTCAAATGCCAGGTGAAATGTTTTGGTATCGGGGTCATAATAATTATCTTTTCCGGCAGTGTTCTGCACAGCCGCATTCCCGGTTGCTATTACGGTTACCTTGTTAGTTGCAGGGTCAACAGTAAGCTGCAGCCCGGCAATACCGCCCACACCGCCGCCGGTGATCCACAATAAAGAAAACGAATTGGTATAGGTTCCTATGGTAGCCACCTCAACCTGCAGCCCATCGGGATAGGTGCCACCAAGTGAAGCATCGGCAACGCCATCAATATACCTGGCTATAGTACCGCCAAGTGTATAAACCCCATCGTATTTGTTTTTAACACTGTAAAATGCATACATAGTGCCCCGGCTGGCCGCATGGATGCCTACCCCGGCCGAATCTGTAATTTTATAAGCCAGGGCGTAACTTTTTGATAAATCAAGCTTACTGCCGTCAAGTTTTATTACAAAATTCTTTGCAAAATCGCCCGAGGCAAAATTAAACGTGAGGTTATCGCCAGATACCGAAACATCGGTAGACGAAGTCCCGATTGTATAAAAAGATGATGGTAATAATTCATAAGCTGTGCCATTGGCCTCGTTATAAGCATCAATAGAATCCGGCACGGCCGATACCACAAAGTTTTGCGCCTTTTTCAGATCCGTATTATTTGCCGCATCTTTTTTCAGCGTAAAAACATCAATGGTTTTAACATCGGTAAACGGATCAAAAAACGTTGATGATTCCATACCATCAGGAAAGCCTATTAAGGTTTTACCTGCATTGAGTGTCTCAGTAGTAACTTTATCGGCAGCGGGTTCCTTTCTGCATCCTGCAAACACAACAGCAAATGCACATGCCAGAACCAGGTATTTAAAAAATATATTCTTTTTCATGTTTTTTAAGTTGAAGGGTTAATTAGTTGTTCTTGTATCCCACCACACATGCGCATCCTGGGTATCGCCACCTGTTAACCTTGCAACAGCAGCATTAACATTTGTTCCGTTGGTGTTGTATTCAGATGATGCATAGGTAAACCTCCTGACAATCTGGCCCGATGAGTTTGTGGCATCGGGTGCCGGGGTAAGCGCCGGCCAGCCGGTTTTTCGCCATATAGCCCAGGCGGCATGGCCATCGGGGTAGCTGGCTATCCACCTTTGGATAGAAATATTTTTTATCTGCGAACCTGTTATGTCGGCGTTTTTAGTATCAGTTACCGGGAACTGCGCCAGGTAAGAAGCAGACGGTGTTCCGGCATCCCACTGCTCAAAGGATGCGGCAACACCCGTAGTATAATCCGTAGTGATACTTTCGTCAGTCCAACCTAAATTGGCCGCCTCGGCACGCGCCAGCCAAACTTCGGCAGCATTAATCATCACCACCGATCCGGTCTCTAAACGAAGGTCGCCCCGTAAAACGCGTGCCCACGTTGGGTTTGCATCCTCAAATGCCAAAACACTCAGGCGAACCAAACCATAGGGCACGCCAATACTGGATGTGGTTACGTTGCCCGATAATTCGCTTGCCCCGCCAAATTCGGCCTGCCTGGGGTCGTTGCTCCCTACGGTAATATCTGTCAGCGTTTTTGATTCGCCATAATCTTTGCGGCCGTTGTAAAGGCTGTACCAGGCGCTTTTGTAGGTACCGCCGGGATAAACCAGGGTAAAGTTTTGGGCATTGGTGGTTATTACGCCCGAGGCAATAGCCTCTTTAACTGCTACAGCCGCATAATCGCTGGCGCCGGTTACCCTGTTTGACAATTGTATTGCAGCCAGCAACTTAAGCGAGTTGGCCATTCGTTTCCATGAAGCTACATCGCCTCCATAAATAATATCGCCGGCCAGGCTTGATGACGAATCAAACTCGCTTATGGCAGATGTGAGTGTCGAAATTATCCCCTTATAAATAGTTTCCTGGGTATCATATACGGGCTGTATTACCGCGCTCCCTTTTAAAGCCTGGGTGTAAGGCACATCGCCCCATGAATCGGTAATTATCCAGTATATATATTGCTGCATAATTTTTGCTACAGCGGTGGAATTTTTACTTACGTTAAGAGTGATGATAGTTTGCAGGTTATTTAAATTGCCACTATAGTTACCTGTAAATGAGTTTTGCGGTAAATTGTACAATGAGGTTCCTGAATATTGGGTTTCAGAAAAATACTGGCCGTACTGGGCACCCGATAAAGGCTCGGTATTGGTAGAAGCGTAGCCCCCAAGATTTGATTGTACGTTGGTTAATAAAGCCGATGTAATAGCTGTTGTTGTAGCGCCGGGATTGCTGTTAACGTCGCCAAAATCCTTCAGCTTGTTGCAGCCCGTTGTGTATAAAACAACGGCCATTGCAGCTGTATATATGTATATCTTTTTCATTTTGTTTAAAATCTTGATTGGTAGGTAATGCTTAGAATGTTACTTTGAGATTGAAGCCGAAACCCCTTGTTCCGGGCCATTGGGCCGTTTCTCCCTGCGATGCGGTTATTTCAGATGGATCAAAGTCTTTGGTTTTTGCATACAGCAGCAACAGGTTACGCCCTGTTAATTCAAACCTGGCCGATTGAAGCGTTTTACCAAAGCCGAGTTTTTTAACCGGAATGTTGTAGCCGATAGCAACCTCGCGAAGCTTAACAAACGTTAAATCATAAATAAAAGAATCGAAAGTTTTGTTGTTGTATAAGCCCTGGTAGTAAGTTTTAGCATCAACATAATAAGTAACCGGGTTGTTATTGGCATCAACACCGGTAACTTTAACACCACCGCCATCGGCAACAGGGTCACGTACCGACATGCCTTTATCATTCAGCGCCGCGGTATTAGCAGTTAAACCGCTGTATTGGCCCCACATGTTTGATAACGAAACAAACTTGCCGCCTATTTGGTAGTCGATATTAAAGCTGGCGACAAAATCTTTAAATATTGCAAAGGAGTTTTGCAAACCACCGGTAAACTTAGGTAGTACGCTGCCAAAGTATACGTTAGGATCATTGATATATGCTCCGGTTGAAGTCAGGATGGGAACGCCGTCTGCATTGCGTTTAATACCGTTACCGTAAATCTGGCCCCACTCTTTACCTTTTTGCTGAATAAGATAAGGCATAGTGCTGCCCCAAACACCGGCAACAGCCACACGGTCTACGCCGTACTTGTCGCTAATCTCCACAACCGTATTTTCAATGATCCGGGCCACGTTTGTGTTAACCGTCCAGCTGAAGTTAGGTAACTTAACCGGCGAACCACCTAAAGAGAACTCGACACCTCGTTTTCTGATCAAGCCAATATTGGTTAATATGGTTGAAACACCGCTGGCGCCGTTTACAGACAATGATACCGGGATATCTTTATCATCGCCCTGGTAATAGGTACCGGCAAAGGTAAGCCTGTCATTAAAGAAACCCAGGTCTAAACCAAATTCTGTTTGTTTGGTAGTTGTTCCGTGCAGGCTTGGATCGATGTAAACACCGTTACCGGCCTGCAGCAGGTTTCCGTTCCATTTGTTGGAGCTAATTGAGTAAGTGGTATTATTGCGGTATGCGCCAAATGTTTCTGTAGATGTACCAAGCGCCAGCGGAATTTCGCCGTATGATGCCCTTACTTTACCAAAACTTAACCAGCTTTTTGTTTGCGGCAATAATTCGCTGAAAACAAACGAACCACCAAACGATTTGGATAATACTGAGTTGGCATTATTGACAACCGACAGGGTCGAAAACCAGTCGTTACGGATGGTAACATCGGCAAACAACCAGCTTTTGTAACCTACAGAGGCCTTTGCAAACAAAGCACGGTATTGTTCCTGGATGCGGGTGTTCCCCACAGTAGCAGCATCAACAGAGTTGCCGATGGTGTAAAGATCATCAATGCTTAAGCCGTTATTTGTATTGGCAGTATTATCTTTATAGATGTAGTTAAAGATGTCGCTACCGGCATTGGCGTTAACCTGGAAATCGGATATCTTTTTGCTATAGGTAACCAGGGTTTCGTAATTCTCCCTGTTTTGGTAAACTGTTCCGGTAGCGTAACCGCCTTTAACACCGGTTTGCGTACCGCTATATTGTAATTCGGAACTTGTTTTGCTTTCATACCAGCTGTCGGTGGCGTTTTTACGATAGGTAGCTTTAACACTTAAATCGTTATTGATTTTATAGGTAAGCGAAAAGTTGCCGTATAAACGATCGCGCTGGCTCACGTTGTTAATCTGGTTGGCATAGGTGTAAAAATTATACCAGTAATTGCCACCATAAAAGGCCGATGGATCTGATGCATCATACGATGTTGGATTTTGATGGTTCCAGCTTACATAGGTGCCGTCAGGAGATTTTAAATTTTGCAGCTCTTTCATGATCCCCATATCCAAATCGCGGTGGAACCAGGAGTTGAATGATCCGCTTGACTGACTGGCGTAAGCGTCATTAATTTGGCCGGTAAGTTGCTGGCCTACAAAATTAACGCTTGCTCCTACTGTAAAATGCTTGTTAAGGTCGTAGTTAACATTCAAGCTAAAAACATTCTTGTTAAGATTGCTGCCTGGTAAAATGCCACGGGTATTTTGGTTGTTGTATGACATCCTGATATTGTAATTATCAGCCGCCTTTGTAAACGCGAAGCTATTATTTAACGCGATGCCGGTTTGAAAATAGTCTTTGGCGTTGTTTGGTTGTGCTGTCCAGTTAGCGGTTTTAAAAGAGTATTTAGTACCCGCTGCCCAAGCATACCAGGGTATATACTCCTGACCAACCATTTTAGGTCCCCAGCTGCTGTCATCGGTATAATCAGGATAGTACTTGCCATTTAGTGCTTTCCATCCTTCAGGATCGCCTTCTTTGTAGGTATACTGCATAAAATCGGCAGATGCGCCGCCGCCATAGGTATTCTGGTAGTTAGGCAATATGTAGGCTTTATCAAAGTTGGCCCCTAAGTTTATTTCGACACCCAGCCCGCTGGTTTTTTTACCTTTTTTGGTTGTAATAACAATGGCCCCATAAGCCCCCTGCGATCCAAACTGGGCAGATGCCGCCGGGCCTTGCAAAACCGTGATGTTGTCAATATCGTCGTTACTCAAATCGTCGGAGTTGGGCAAAATAGTGCCGTCTACAACATATAGCGGGTTGTTGCCGCTTCCAAAACCGGTAGCACCACGTAACCGGATATTGGTGTTACGGCCTAAGGCTGCAGCCGACTGGCTCCTTACCTGGATGCCTGCAACTTTACCGGCCAAAGCATCATTCAAGTTTGGCTCGCGGATAGTGTTCAGGGCTTCGGATTTTACTACCTGCGCGGCATAGGATGCCGAACGGGAAGTTTGCCTGGTGCCGTAAGCCCCCGTTACAATTACTTCGGACAGGCTGTTGGTGTTGATAGCCAACATAACCTTAATAGGCGACGAACCAATTTCGACAGTCTGGCTGGTGAAACCCGTAAAACTGAATACCAAACTTTTTGCTGTGCCGGACACGCCTAAAGTAAATTGGCCATTGGCCCCGGTTTGAGTACCAATTGTTGTTCCTGATACTCTTACGGATACGCCGGGCAGCGGCAATCCGTCGTCTTTTGAAATTACCGTACCGGTAATTGTTTTGTTTTGTGCTAGTACAGCGTTAGCGAATAACACCACAAGGCACAAAGCTGTGAGTAGTAGTTTTTTCATCGTATAAGATCAATTAAGTGATTTTCAAATTTATATTAATTTCAATAAAATAGTATAAAAATTACAAATATTTAAATTTATAAAGTATTTATTTAAAATATTTGTAAAAAATATAAATTATCTCAGGAAAGTAGGAGGAAAAATATTTTTCAATAAGCCCCCGGATGTTTCTTATTATTTTAAATATTTTGGCATGATTGCATTTACAGTTTTACTCTTGCCCGTTAAATCAAAAAGGCGATGTGTTGACACTTTTCCAGGGGATCAGGAAAGGGATTTACAGGTGGTGAAGGTTAACTTACACACGCTGTTTATTTAATCACACGTTATCAGGATTGTATTTATTCTTCCACAGAGGGGGGAATTTGACAGAAAACGAAAGAAGTTAAAAACGAAGGGATACGATTTGGAGATAAGTTGCCGGAAGATGAATCTTAACCATTGCGGGCAAAGCAGGTAACCAATCAAAGCGAGATATCCATGGTGGCGATAGTAATGCCCGGTTTTGCATTTGCCGCAGAATCGCTTTTGCTTGCTGATAGCATTATGGACATTGCTACAGATTTTTGTTGAATGAACGCATTTGGCGCAGCAACCTGGGCGTTTAGTTTGTAAATGGCCATAGCCCGCTTTTAAACGGGTTGACTTATAAACCGGGCGGGAATAAATTATACAAAGGGATTTGTGGTAGTTAATGTAACCCTAAAACTGAGTGCTTGGAGCGTTATCTAAAATAAACAAAACGGCTGCTATACTCCCCCTCGGTTCTCGACAGGTTACCCTCTTTGACGTGAAATGACAATACGCCCGAAAATTCAGATGTTTTATAATCTTTGCCGAACAATTTAGCGCAATGAGCAACAATGTCGCCTATTGCCCTGGGCGAATCAAAATAATCAGTTTGCAGCAGGCGCTGAACTGCTTTGGTGGCTCCCGGCTTTTTCCCTAAAAATTGAACATTACCGCTTTTTACCATGGTAGCATTCTCATCGCCAGCGCCATGAATAAGGGTAACAAGACGCTCAGCAATCACCAACTGAACCGCTTCGGATTTAAAAGCATTTACCGCCTCTGCTAATTGCATATACTCTTCCTTAAACCGATCTAATCTTGACATAGATGAAACTGTATTCTCTAAGTATTTCATATTTTTAATTACTCAATTTTGCCTGCAAAGCCTTATTAAAATTTAATTTGATTTAGGTAGAAAAATCGAACCGTTCACCTTTCGGGCTGTTGGCCAATTATTGAATTGCCGGTATTTAACCGGCAACAGACGGAAAATTTGCCAAACATCTTTTTTATATGATTTATCTAATCATGTAAAATCGATAGCCGTTTTCCTTAAGTTGATTTGCGACGGGGTATAAATTTTCCCGTTGTCAAATCTCTACTATGATAGTAAAGCCTAAATGTAGTTTATATTAAGCCGGCAAAAGAAAAGTATCGATGAATAGTAATTAACTATCGACTAATGGGCGCGGGGAGGCATTTCTTTGTTCTCTTTGCATATGAATTTTGTGCAAACAAAAAATCCCCACTCATCAGAGCGGGGATAAATCATTAGTATCCGGGAAAATTTTGCTTACACATTAATGATTTGCTGAAACCTCATTTGCAGCCTGGATAATCACTTTGGCCACTGCCTGCGGTTGCGACATGAAGATTACGTGGCTGCCTTTCACTTCTGTTACTTTGGTATTTGAGCGCTCGTACATCTTATGCTGGATAATAGGGTTGATGCTTTTATCTTCGGTTGCAATACAGGCGTAAGCTGGTTTATGCCTCCAGGCTGGATCAGAAATTGGTGTTATAAAACCTTTGGCATAAAATGCACCTTGTGAAGCGTACATAAAGTCGGCTTCCTCCTGGCTTATATCGGCACAAAAACCTGCATGATATTTAGCTTTATCGTAATAAACAATACCCTTATCGTCTGGGGCCAGTACTCCATTTTCGGGAGCTGGAGGCGCAGTTTGTAACCATTGTAATGCTGATTCGCCTTTATCGGGCTGAAATGCGGCTACATAAACTAATGCTGCCACTTTGGGGTGATTACCTGCCTCGGTGATAACGGCTCCTCCCCATGAATGCCCAACAAGGATACAAGGACCGTCTTGCTTGTCAAGCGCTGTCCTGGTTGCGGCTACATCATCTTCGAGTGATGTTAACGGATTTTGCACCACAGTAACGTTGTAGCCTTTTTTTGTAAGTACGGTGTAAAGGGCTTTCCATCCCGAGCCATCGGCGAATGCGCCGTGTACCAGCACTACATTTTTTATTGTTTGTGCACTTGCCTTAGTTACTGTGCCGGTTACAGCAAAAAGAGCCACTGTTAAAATTAAAAGCCCTGCTTTCAATGTGTTTTTTATTGTTTGCTTTTTCATCGTTTTTGTTGTTGAAGTTTTTTGTTTGAATCAACAATACAAAGGTGGGCCGAAAAGCAGGCGGAGTTTATATGCACATTACCCGGTTAGTTGTGATTATTTCCCTTCATTGGAATTTTTTGGCGAATTTCTGAAATCAGATGGCGATACGCCCATATTTTTTTTGAAGAAGTTGGAGAAGTAAGGTACATCTTCAAACCCAAGCTCAAAAGTGATATGTTTTATCGACCTGTCGGTATAGCACAGGAGCCGCCTGGCCTCTACTACAATCCTTTCCTGGATAATTTGCGAAGGTGTTTTCTGGTTGAAAATTGCGAACAGATTAGATAAGGTTTTCGGGGCTTTACAAAGCTGCTCCGCATAAAAACTAACAGAGTGCTCGGTTTTAAAATTTGCTTCTACCAGCAGGTTAAACTTCCGGATGATATGAAACCTTTCGTCCTGAAGTTTTTTGGCTGGCACATACCCAAACCTGGCCAAGCGGGTAACATACATTATCAGGCGTTTCAACAGCACCAACAGCATTTCACTCTGGATATTGTCGGAGGTCTTGAATTCCTCGATGAAAACATCGGAGAGCAGTTGCAACTTTTGTTGTGCCAGGTCATCCAGTTTAACAAACATATGATCGGTACTGCTAAATAGGAACCCAACACAGCTCACCTCACTATCATGATCAATAATACAATAAAATTCACGGTTAAATTGCCAGGCAATAATATTTGCAGAATTTTTAAAACTAAAGGATTGATTAAACAAAAGGGTTAGCAGAGAATTGGACGGAAAATCGTATTCAGATCCGTCGATGGTTACAGTCTGGCTTTCTCCCGTGTTCCATGCTATTGTAAAATACTTATTGAACCGGTCTTTGCTAAAAAACAACCGGTCAAACGCAGCCTCGTCCTTAAAAAGCAGTAATTCCCCTCCTGTGTTTTCCTCCCTTAGTTTAAGTCTCATTGTCGATCAAATAAATTTATTACAAGCAAATACGGCGAAACTAACCGCTTCTGCCTAACTGCCGTTCAAAGTACGAAAGTGCAATGGAACCCCAAACTTTAAATTACAATTCCGGGGTATTTGGATGTCTGTTCCCGATTTTTGTAAAGTGACCGTCCGGAAATAGCTATACAGAGAGATATGGAAAGATTTAGATAAAGTATAAATTTATTCATTCGTGCATCATGCATGCTACATCTTTACTCAGCCTTATTAAGGCTAAGTAAAGATGTAGTTCGGCACTATGTGTTCAAATATATCAGATAAATAGTAATATTTGAAATAAATTAAACTGAGCAAATACACTGCGCGGTGCCGCTCAATCTTTGTATCAAAACCAAAAAGGAGTTTTACAATGAAATTCAACCTGTTGAGCAAATTAAAAACTCACGCCGATAACCACGCGGGCGCCAAAGCGCATACGCTATCACGGGGCTGCAAGTAACATGGCTAAGAATATCTTCAATTTTTGATGCCTTTCAAATAACTCGTTTACTGCTTTTGGCTGTGGGGCAAATGTTAATATTTCCACAACATTGTTTTCGTTATGGAGACAAAATTATTTAACGATGTCCATCCAACACTTCGGGGTTTATCCAATTCGGACAACAAAAAAATAAAAATAACAGCAATAAAAGAGAAAGTGTAAGGTTGAAACTACGCTAAGCTACAAAAACACAAGCGATGTTTTTGAATTACTGAACCCAACAAACGTTCAAAAAAACAGGTAGCTATTCAAAAAAACAGGTGAAAAAAAAATCCCCACTCGCCAGAGTGGGGATAATCATTGATTTTTATGCTCCTGAGGCTGGGCTCGAACCAGCGACCCTCTGATTAACAGTCAGATGCTCTAACCGGCTGAGCTACTCAGGAATCTTTTTCCGTTTGGAGTGGTGCAAAAGTATAATTTCTGCGGTAATTTCACAATATTTGCGCAAAAAAAATTTAAAATATTTTCCATGAGTTTGTTAGTTATTGGTACTGTGGCATTTGACGCAATTGAGACCCCCTTCGGAAAGACGGATAAAATCGTCGGCGGGTCGGCAACCTTCGCAAGTTTGGGCGCATCTTACTTTTTTGATGATATAAATATCGTTGCCGTGGTAGGTGATGACTTCCCGCAAAGCGAGATTGAAGACCTTAACAAACACAATGTAGATACCGAAGGGCTGCAAATTAAACAGGGTGAGAAATCGTTTTTCTGGAGCGGCAGGTATCATAACGATATGAACAGCCGTGATACATTGGTTACCGAGTTGAACGTTTTGGCCGACTTTGACCCGATAATTCCCGAATCGTACCAGGACTGCGAATACCTGATGCTAGGCAATCTATCGCCGCAGGTACAGCAAAGCGTTATCGAACGCCTTAAAAACCGCCCCAAACTCATTGTAATGGATACCATGAACTTTTGGATGGATATTGCATTGGATGAATTGCTGAAAACTTTGAAACTGGTAGATGTACTAACCATCAACGATGCCGAAGCACGCCAGCTATCAGGCGAATTTTCGCTGGTAAAGGCTGCCCGTAAAATTTTAACCATGGGCCCGCAATACCTGATCATTAAAAAAGGAGAGCATGGTGCCTTACTTTTTCATGAGGATAAAATATTCAGCGCCCCTGCCCTTCCCTTAGAAGAGGTTTTTGACCCCACTGGCGCAGGCGACACGTTTGCCGGCGGGTTTATTGGCTATATGGCCAAAGCGGGCACCGTGAGCTTTGAAAGCATGAAAAACGCCATCATCTATGGCTCGGCCCTGGCATCATTCTGCGTGGAGAAGTTTGGATCTGAAAGATTAAGAAACCTGACACAGGAAGAAATTGCTGCCCGCATAACTCAATTTGTGGGGTTGGCCAAGTTTGAGATATAAGAGATCCTCTCCTTTGAAGAGGATTTAGCTTTGCATATTAAAAGGGGGCTGTTCCAAAAAAACAGCCCCTTGCTTTTTAGCTCCCCCTTCAGGGGGCCGGGGGGCCTGAGCTTAGCGTACCCACTTTCTCAAACTTTTCAAATACCGTTTCGGTATGTGGGGCGTCAGCAAGCTCGGGGGTCAAATCCTGGCCGGCCCAGTGTTCGTAGTGTTTGCCATTGCGCCATAGGCGGCTTTCGGTAACATCGTATATAATGCCTTTATAAGCCACCCAAATCTGGGGTTTATCCTGCCCATTGCGCAGCGCCAGTTGCGATTTGGTATATTGGGGCAGGTTAGTCATTAGCTTTGTTTCTTGCTTTAAAGTACTCAAAAAAGCCAATATTCATAAGCAGTAAAGCCATCAGATAAAAATGATCTTCAACTGGGATTGTACCCACCCTTAAGCCCATATTCTGAATGTTATTATAACTAACTATGGGGATAGATGTAAGTATGCCATTAACAACGTAAAAAGGTATCAGAGCAACCAAATAGGTAAAATAAAAACGGTTAAGCCAAACTGATTTAATCACATATTGAAATATCAAAATCAACAAAAGCAATACTCCGCAAGTAATTGCTGTATATATACTATGGTAATAAAAAATTAATCCAGCGATGCAAAAGACGACAACCAGGCTACTGATGGTAGCCGTTATTCGCGCCTTTATTTGCCATTTTACATAGTAATTTAAGCATGCATAAATAAAAATACATGCAAACGGCACAGTTAAAAAGAAAAGCACTTCTTCTAACGGCAAACCCCAAATTGTAACACCGGTAATATATTGCGGGTTGAACGACCATACACCTTTCATGGTAAACAGCACATCCCAAAACAAAAAGAAAAGGCCGGTTATGGCCATGCCCGGCCATATATATTTCCAGCTTTTGTAAAAATGCACCTTCTTATCAAACGACAAAACAAACGGAAAAAACACCGTTAATATATTGATGATCAAATAAGTGTACCTCACTTTAATTCAGCTAAATGTTTGTTCAGATCATCATTTTGTGCGGGAGTGCAGCGTTTGGAATTCAGCAGAAATTTAATAATAGCTACCGTTAAATCCTTATCGCCGGTACCATAGTTTTTTTTATCAAGCTGAGTTATAATTTCGTCACGATCAGTAACCAGGTCTTTATTAAAACCTAAAAAGCCAGGTACATTATGCTCAACCGAAAAACGTAAAAACCGGATCTCGATATTATGCGGATCGGCGCTTACGGCTGTTTTGTAGGTAGCCTCGGCATTATTAAGGTGTTTCACCTTCATATAAGGGTTCCAGCTAAGCTTGGCCTTACATGCCGATAAGGTAGCAATGTATGCTTTGATAACCCCTGTAGGGTTCTTGATTACAGCCAGGCTTTTATATAATGAATCGGTTGTTTTGCTGCTGTTCATGCAAACTACCAGTAAATTCCGAATATGCCTCAGGTTAGGCTCATCTGCACGGCTTTGTTGGGTAACCAGCAACATCAGGATAATAGATGCAATAAAATAGATACGGTTGTTCATGAGGTGCAATTTAGCCGTTGTGGCGACGTGTTAACAGTCGCCTGATAGTTGCCCACGGCTTAGTCAAAAGTACAAATTGAAACCCATATTGTTTCAAAACAAAAAACCCGCCTTTGATAGGCGGGTTTTTTATTATATATGGTTGAGTTTATAAAATTAATTTTCAGCGTAAACAGGTTTGGCAATACCGTTATCATATGCTTTCAAATTTTTCTTCAGTAGCTTGCGTGCTACGTGTATCCGGGTTTTTACGGTACCTATCGGTATCTCTAAATGATCGGCAATTTCATGGTATTTGTGTCCTTCAAAATACATGGTGAAAGGAATGTAATAATCGCCGGGCAACCTATCTAAAGCTCTTTTAATATCATCCATCACAAACTTGGCTTCACCTTGATTTTTTGTTGAACTGAATACCAGGTTTGGCGAAGAGATTTCGTCGCTTTTGGTAACAAATGTGCTCATTTTAACAAAACGGCGATAGTTGTTAATAAACGTATTTTTCATGATGGTGTATAACCATCCTTTTAAATTGGTACCTTCTTTAAACTTATTGTAATAAGTTATGGCCTTCAACATTGTATCCTGAACAAGGTCGTTAGCATCGTCTGCGTCGTGCGTAAAATGTAAGGCGTATGATCTTAATGAAGTTGCCTGGCGCAGTACAAGGGTGTTAAACTCAATCTTTGTCATTTTGTTAAAGTTTTGTGTTAACAGTTAGGCAAGCATAGTGCCAGTACTGTATTAAATACAGCACAAAACACCACTTCGGGCCTTAAAACCGGCTAACAAAACAAAAGTGTAAGAGTTACACTTTTGAAACAAACAACAACCTGCCTGTCAGACTATTAAATACTCAAAAAATCAACATCACACAGAATATTAAAACGAATATTCTTGCAAAAAATTTATTGAAAACAAATGAAAACAAAATCGAAAATTTAGTTAAAATTTAATTTCTTAACTAATAATATTCACCTCGCGTTGTAGCATAACGCCAAATTTAGCGTACACACTGTCTATAATTTGCGACGAAAAGTTGTAAACTTCGGCTCCGGTGGCTCCGCCGTGATTCACCAATACCAGCGCCTGGTTCTTCCACGTTCCGGTGTGGCCAACGGTTTTTCCTTTCCAGCCGCATTGTTCAATAAGCCATCCGGCAGCCAATTTTACCTGTCCGTCGGCGGCCGGATAATTCACTACATCGGGGAACTTAGTGTGTACTGCTTCAAATTCCTGCTGGCCTATTACCGGGTTTTTAAAAAAACTACCGGCATTGCCTATCGTTGCAGGATCGGGCAGTTTAGATACCCGGATATGTGATACTACCTGCGATACATCTTTTATAGTAGGCGATGTAATGCCGCGGCTGGCCAGCTCCAACCCTATTGCACCGTACTGGGTATTGATGTTCGGGATAAGGGATAAATGGAACTTAACCGATACAATGATATACTGCCCTTTCAGCTCGCTTTTAAAAACACTTTCGCGATAGCCAAATTTACAATCGGCTTTGCTAAACGTTTTAAATGTACCGGTGGCAACTTCAAAAGCCCTGCAGCTTACAAAAGCATCTTTAAGCTCTACACCGTACGCGCCTATATTTTGAATAGGCGATGCCCCAACCGAACCCGGAATCAGGCTCAGGTTTTCAATCCCGGCATATTCACGGGCAACGCAAAAGTTTACCAAATCGTTCCATACCTCGCCGCCGCCGGCCTCTACAAATACATCGTTATGGCTAATGCGGTGTTCAATGCCCCGGATATTCATGCGGATAACCAGGCCATCAAAATTTGTAACCAACAACAAATTGCTGCCACCACCCAAAACCAGCCGCTCGGTTTGCTGCCATTGCGGGTCGGCAAATAGTTCAACCAGGTCATCCTGGTGGGCTATTTCCACAAAATAACGCGCCTGGGCATCAATGCCGAAAGTATTAAAGTTTTTAAGTGATACGTTTTCCTGTATTTGCAGCATGATTTTGATTTCGGATGTCGGAATTTCGATTTCGGATTTGTCAGGGGCGAATTTCGGAATTTTAATTAACATGAAATGGATGCATGCAAAAGTTGCCATTTCGGTTTAGTGGTAAATAAAAAATGCATGCAGCAATGTATGCTTAACCATGCAAAACAGAAGTAGAACTCCTTTTTTTGGTGCCCGAACAATACAAATTTACCTGTTTGCTTTTATATTTAAAACCCGCTTCCATTTCATCCATAAACTCTTAAAAATAACCCAGTTAAATTCAAATTTTCCACAAAAAAACCACTATTTATTTCAAAAAAAATACAAAGAATTTCAAAAAAATACAGGGAGATTTTTTTGGTCAAAATCAAGAAAAAGCAGCCTGAAAAACCGGCAATCTTAGGTTTTAAACTGTCAAGTTCGCCACCGACACCTGCTTTTACTTGAGTCGTAAATTAAACATGGTCAGTAAAACAATTGAAAATGGGTAATCCTACAATTCGTCACAAAACCATTATATTTATCAAAAACTAATTGCCTAAGCCGATGAAAAAACTCTTAATACCTTTTGCTTTATATTTCGCCCTTCTTTCTTCAGCCTGCAATTCCGGGTCGCAAAAAACAGATGCGCAAAACTATGCCGATACCGCTGCAAACCCGGCTAAATCAATTATAGCTGTATTAAATTCAGAAGACCCTGTTTTAATTGATAGTTCAGAAAATGTAATGTACCCACTGGTAAATAGGCCAGCTGCCAACAATGATGGTGGCGGATCATTTGAAAGCAGCGGAAGCTCAAAAACGTATTGGAATATCATATTTTACAATACAGCCACCAAAAAATATCATTTGTTAGATACCGCGCGTAAAATGATCATCAATAGTTATAATACCTCATATGCTAACCGGGAGTACGGCTATTCTGACTCCTATTCATCTGATGTTGCTGCCCCGACTTCATTAAATGTATCAAAAAGAGGCAACTACATATTTTATTCGATAGTTATTGATGATTTTGACAGGAACGGTATAATCGACGGCAACGACCCCGACTACCTTTTTATATCCGATAAAGAAGGGAACAATTTCAGACAAATCTCGCCAGATAATCGTAATGTGAACAGCTGGGAACTAATTGAAAAATCGGGCAAGGTTTTGATGCAAACTGTCAGTGATACCAACCACGATAATAAATTTAGCGATGAGGAGGTTATTGTACCTTACATTTACGATTTAAAAAAAGGAGGAAAGACAGAAACTGTGTTTGATACCCAATTCAGCAAAATGGTAAATGATTTACATCAAAAATTATGGCCGGTTAAAAACAAATAGCAACCATTGCCTACTCATTCCAGGGCAAATACTTTACCGTGTTGGCAACCTGTAATGTTGGTGAGCCCAGATTCAATTGTTCGCCATTTAATACACGCTCATACAACTTAAGATATTTTTGTACCATGGTATGTACCATAAAGTTATCCATTGCATATTCGTAGCAATGCTGATTGCTAAATTGATTTATCGCCTTAAGTCCGTTTACCAGGTCCGATTTACGGTTACTTAACAGCCCAACTTCTGCCGGCACCAGTTCGGGCAGCGATCCGTAGGGCGTGCCTAATACCGGGCAGCCAAAATACAGGCTTTCAATAATAGCCAGGCCAAAAGGCTCGTGCCATAATACCGGGAACAACAATGCCCTGGAAGTATTTAACACAGCCGCCTTTGCATCGTTATTAACCATGCCCTTAAACCGTACATTTAAGTTTGGTGTAAACCGCAGCCCCATTTTTAAATTGAGGCGCGTACCGCCCAACACAATCAATTTATTGCCGCTTTGGGTGGCTACATCAATAGCACCTTTTACATTTTTAACCTTCCAGGCGGCTTTGGCCAGGAAGTGGGCATGTGTCCGTTTTTTTGATAGATCGGGCTTGTGGTAATCATCCGGGTCGAGGCCGTGGTGTACAAAAGCTTCGCCGCCGTAGCGTGATGCCTGGTTGGCAGATACAAATACAGAGTTTCGATTTAGCAGCTGCCCAAAGCCGGGGTTATCATGTACATTAATCAAATAGGGCTTCTTGCTAAACCCATTTACCTGGAAGTGAAAATGTACCACATCTACATCGTCGGGCACCTGTTGGTTAATGTCAACGGTAGGGTCATAAAACAATACTTCGGCAAAAGGGCAGGTTGAACCGGGCGCAACAAGGTATGTAACCACATGGCCTAATCGATTTAGTTCTTTACCCAACCACCAGATAACACGTTCGGTACCGCCATATTTAGGCGCCGGGATGCGGGTGTTATTTACTATTAATATCCTCATTTGAAAATGCAAGCGCCCGAATTTCGGAATTTAAATCGGATTGTTGTATTTTAGTGATATCCCGATTATTTCATATCCATTGTGCTATCCATTGACCTGTTTTAGTAAAAGCACCAATAAATCAATAATAAAATATTAATTTGTTAAATTTTCAACACCAACATTGCAAATGCTAAACTTTTTTAATTATTTTAGAAACTTAATTAACTTCTTAACGATTTAAATAAAAAAATGACATCCATGAGCAATCCCGAAATATCGGCACCCAAAAAATCGGCAATAAATCCTATTCTTATTATAGGGGCCTTGTTCTTCATTTTCGGTTTTGTAACCTGGTTAAATTCGGTATTGATACCCTATTTAAAAATAGCCTGTCAACTTAATAATTTTGAAGCTTACCTGGTAACCAGTGCATTTTATATAGCCTACCTGTTAATGGCCAAACCATCGGCATGGGTGCTTAAACTATTTGGCTTTAAAAACGGTATGGCAGTTGGTTTGGTAGTAATAGCACTTGGCGCGCTTATATTTATCCCGGCTGCAACCACCCGCATTTACGCCGTTTTCTTAATCGGCCTGTTTGTTCAGGGTACGGGCCTGGCAATTTTACAGTCGGCATCCAACCCCTACATCACCATTATTGGCCCGCCAGAGGGTGCTGCCAAACGCATGAGCATCATGGGCATTTTTAACAAATGTGCAGGTGTGCTGGCACCAATAGCACTGGGCGCACTGGTGTTAAACAATATTGATAGCTTTAGTGCAAACCTGCTAAAACTTAGCCCGGCAGAAAAAATAGTACAGCTAAACGAGCTGGCATCAAGGGTAATATTACCTTATATCATTATAGTTGTTGTGCTGGCTGTTTTAGCCGTACTGATATTTTTCTCGGGCCTGCCCGAAATTGACACCGAACATGAAGACGAAGCTGTTGCAGCGGCCAACTCGGGTAAAAACAGTATATTCCAGTTCCCGCATTTAATACTGGGGGTAATTGCTTTATTTTTTTATGTAGGTGCCGAAGTAATTGCCGGCGATTCTATCATCGGTTATGGTACGGCTAACCATATCCCGCTGTCGGTAGCTAAATACTTTGCGTCGGGTACCCTTATATGTATGGTTATAGGCTACTGCGCAGGCATTGTTTTTATACCCCGTTACATCAGCCAGCAAAAAGCCTTGGTTTACTCGGCCGTACTGGGTGCGGTGTTAACCATCATAGCATTGGTTACCCCCAAATATATTTCCATTGGCTGTATTGCACTATTAGGCCTGGCCAACGCTTTAATGTGGCCTGCCATATGGCCTTTAGCATTATCGGGACTGGGGCGGTTTACCAAAATAGGCTCGTCGTTATTGGTAATGGGTATTGCCGGAGCCGCTGTTTTCCCGCCGTTATATGGTTTACTGGTTGATAAATTAAGCGCACAGGAAGCCTATATGATGTTGATCCCTATCTACCTTTTCATCTTCTATTTTGCAACCATCGGTTATAAAAAAGGTAAACATGTGATAGCGGTATAAAATACGATCACAAAAGCAACAGGATCAAAAAACTTCGTTGCTCATTTTAAAACACCGGTATAAAAAGCTTTATATAAAGTCTGCTTATACTGGTGTTTTTATTTACGATATTGATTATTAACTTCAGCAGAAATATAATCCTTATCCGATGAAACCTAAATTGCTTCCTTTAATAGCCGCGTTTATTTGCCTTACACATTCCCTGTTTGCACAGGACTTTAGGACCACCTTCAGAGAACTTACCGGCAAAGGCGACACTACGGCAACACTAAAATTATTGCATACCTGGCAAAAAGCTAAACCGAATGACCCGGAAATGTACGTGGCCTTTTATAACTACTATGCCCTTGAAGGTTTAAAGGAGGTACTGAGTTTGCAAAAAGAACAACCCGGTGGCAAAAGTTTTCAATTAACCGACAGCGCGGGCAAAGTTGCCGGATACCTGGGCAGGCGGCCTGGGCTTAGTATCAATTATTTAAACCAGGGATTTAAATATATCGATTCGGCGATAGCTAAATTTCCCACACGGCTTGATATGCGGTTTGGTAAAGTTTATGTACTTGGCCGGATGGAAGATTATGAAAAATTCACCGGGGAGATTATCAAAACTATTGAATTTGGCCAAGGCATTAACTTTAAATGGTTATGGACAGATAACAAACCATTGGATGACCCCGAAAAATTCATGCTTGGTTCAGTACAAGACTATGTGATCCAACTTTTTAACGCGGGCGACCAATATACCGGCTATATGGGAGATATTGCGCAAACAATTTTAAAATACAAACCCGATCATGTAGAAAGCTTATCCAATTTAGCCATAAGTTATATGATAAAAAAGGATTATCCGCATGCTGTTGAACAACTTTTGAAAGCCGAAAAACTTGCACCACATGATTATATTGTATTAAATAACATTGCCTATTGCTATGAGCTTCAGGGCAACAAACCTAATGCTATCAACTACTACAAGCTTGTAAAACAATACGGCAATGACGAGGCAAAATTGGCAGCCGATAAAAAAATACAAGTATTGCAAAAACAATAAACTACCACTATTTGAAACAGGATTATTTTAGCCGGAAATAATAGCAGCGATATTGATTATATTGCTGCTATTATTAATTTTAACCTTATCCGATGAAATTACGATTGAATTACTGGCAACTGATCGCCCTTTTTTCACCATTCATATTAGTTATCGGCTGTACATTTATACCTAACCACATCCGGGCAAAATATTACATCAATACCGAACTGATGTGCCTGTTATTGTGTATCGTTTTTCTGTTAGCCATCAGCTACCAAACCTACCTGGTAATTTCGTTCAACAAAAAGATAAAGGGTAGCATATGGATAATTGTTAATAATGTACCTCCGGTTCTGCTCATATTAGTTTGCGTATTTGGCTTTGCAGTTTTAGTGAAGGATGATTTCACCGGTAAAAACTCGCCTGACGGCCCAACCAGCGGGTCAAATTTCTGGCTGGCCAAAATGCTTATAGGCATTCTTTTCATTCATGAACTCATTACTTTCTTTTTAATAAATAATCTTTATGTATCCGCTAAAATAGAAAAGGTGAAAGATAGCCTCCTCCGCCAAAAGTTATCCGACGATTTTTGGGAGCCCATGAAAAAACTATTGATAATATCGATCCTTGGCTCAGCGGGCAGTTTTGTTTTGGCAATAGTTGCCGTGATTATTAAAAGCAGATTTTTGAAGAATTAGGTAAGTATCTAAACCGGGTATGCTTATCCAAACAACCGCTAATTAAATGAATAAGGTGAGCACAAGCGTAGAAATCGATTTCAAACTTATTCATTTACAAATGATTAACATTTAAAAGATAACCATTTCTAACCTGCCTCGTAGAGGCTACCTGTTTGTAGAAAACGAATAGTTAACCCTTTTTTGCTCCTTCGGAGCTACATTTCTTCAGGATCAACTTTGAAGAGGCGATTTCCTTGCCAGAAACTATTTAGCCGGACATAACATCAGCTATATTGATTATATTGCTGATGTTATCGATTTTAACCTTATCCGATGAAATTACGATTGAATTACTGGCAACTGATTTTATTATTTGCACCGTTTTGGGCAGTGGTATTTTCAAGCCTGCTGCCACTTTATTTACGGGAAAAATACCATTTAGATTTAAAAGCTTTTAGCGCGATAATAGCAATCGACCTATGCCTCGCAGTTGGTTACCAGGCTTGCTTGGTTGTCCTTTTCAATATCAGGATAAAGGGCAGTAAATGGATGATAGTACATACCGTTATTCCGGTAATATTTGCAGCAGTTTGTGTAACGGCTGCCGTCGCCTTTATGGTACACGGTTCCGAAAATCATAAACTACTCAGCGGGCCGGTACAAAGGTCAAAGGCCAGTTCAACATCGGGCATATTATCTATTTTTATGCTGCATATGCTTATTACCTTTTTTGTGGTAAACAACGTGTATGTATCCGAAAAAATAGCAAAGATCAAGAATATATCATTGCGCGAAAACGTTGCAGCAGAGTTTGGTGAACCTTTAAAAAGAATATTTATAGTATCCCTATTAACAATAGCCGGAAGCCTTCTCCTGGCTGCAGTTCTCGGAATTATTCGTGCAAGGTATTTTAATAGTTAGGAGAGCAAACAATCTAATTTCATAACTCAACAAGGCATCGATATTGATTATATTGGTACCTAATTAACTTAAAACTTATCCATGAAAATACGTTTGAATTACTGGCAGCTGATATTGTTGTTTTTGCCGGCAGTTGTAGGCTTTGCTATTTCTGACTTACTGCCGACCACACAGGGTAGCTTCCGCATTGTAAATTTTTTATTAAACCTAAATATTTGCCTGGCTGTCTGCTACCAGGCTTATTTGGTCATTAATTTTAACAATAGTAGGCCGAACAGATCGGAGTGGCTTAATTTTAATGCTTATATACCCGTTGTTTTCAACTTAGGCTATTTAGTAGATATTTTTTACTTCACCTTTATAAAACCATATCACACCAATCTAAATATAGCACCAGGTAAAAGAATCCACTACAACCAAACCTCCACAATACTTATTCTGATTTTTTTATTGCATACAGCAATTACATACTTTATTATAAATAATCTGTATGTATCAACTCAAATAAAAAAGTTGTTGAATCCAGATGAACAGGAAAAATTAAGGTTAACATTCCTTAATCCTATAAGACAACTTGTGAAGATGTCTTTAATTGTGATAGCAGGTTGCATTATTATATCTGTAATTTTTGATATAATTAGGTTTGTTTAATTATTGAATATTGTTAATTCCGGCATAGGCTGCTAACCGTGTCTGAACCGGAATTCATCGAATTAAAGAATTTTTAGAATTTTAAAATCCCTGGCAGCTAAATTCTGCCCATTCAAAAAATTCGTTGAATTCCGGTTCAGACACTATCGCCACTTAAAAACAGAAACAACCTAAATTGTCTCTGCTTTTAAATATTCTAACTGCCAACCGGCAACTTATATATGTATCGCTCTATTCTCCGTAGCTGCTAAACAAGCCTCGCGCATAGCTTCTGTATAAGTAGGATGCGCATGGCTGATCCGGGCGATATCCTCTGCCGATGCACGGAACTCCATGGCCACTACAGCCTCGGCAATCATATCTGCCGCACGGGGGCCAATCATGTGTACGCCTAAAATTTCATCGGTAGTGGCATCGGCCAGTACTTTTACAAAACCGTCCAGGTCGCCGCTGGCACGTGCACGGCCGCTGGCTTTAAAGGGGAACGATCCTGTTTTATATTTTACACCGGCTGCCTTCAGCTGCTCCTCAGTTTGGCCAACGGCTGCAACTTCGGGCCAAGTATATACCACACCGGGAATCAGGTTATAGTCAATGTGTGGTTTCTGGCCGGCAATAATTTCGGCAACCAGTGTACCTTCATCTTCTGCCTTGTGGGCAAGCATGGCACCTTTAATTACATCGCCAATGGCGTAAACACCTTTAACGCTGGTTTCCAGGTGATCGTTTACGGTAATTTTGCGACCGCGTTCTTCAACGGTGATGCCAATTTTATCCAAACCTAAACCATCGGTATAAGCTACGCGGCCAACGGCTACCAGGCAGTAATCGCCTTTTAACTCTTGTTTCTCGCCTTTTGGCGTGTCAAAAGTAACGGTCACTTCTTTACCTTTTACGGTAGCACCGGTTACTTTATGGCCCAGGTAAAACTCCATGCCCAGTTTAGTCAGCACTTTTTGCAGTTCGCGGCCAAGGGCTTTGTCCATAGTTGGGATAATGCCATCCATAAACTCAATTACAGATACTTTTGCACCTAAACGGGCATATACCGAACCCAGCTCCAGGCCAATAACGCCGCCGCCAATCAGCACCAGGTGCTTAGGCACTTCGGTAAGCGACAAAGCCTCGGTTGAGGTAATGATGCGTTTTTTATCGATCTGTAAAAATGGCAATGCCGATGGTTTTGAACCTGTGGCAATAATTACATTTTTACCGGTTATCTCGGTTTCGGTACCATCTGCCTTTTTAACGGTGATGGTGTTTTTATCTTTAAATGATCCTACACCGTAGTGGGTGTCAATCTTGTTTTTCTTCATCAGGTAGCTAATGCCGCTGGTATTGGCATTTACCACTTCCTGCTTGCGTTTTACCATCTGGCCAAAATCGATACCCAAATTTTCCAGCTTAATACCATGGGTGGTAAAAGTGTGGGCAGCGTTATGGTAGTGTTCGGATGAATCAAGCAGGGCCTTGGATGGGATACAGCCCACATTAAGGCATGTACCGCCAAGGGTACTATATTTTTCGACGATAGCGGTTTTTAAACCCAACTGGGCGCAACGTATAGCGGCTACATAGCCACCTGGGCCCGAACCGATAACGATAACATCATATTGCATAGTAGTGTGTTTTATAGGACGGCAAAGTTAGTGGGAATTATTGAATTACTGAATTACTGAATTACTGAATTAGTGATTTGTACACGACATCCATTTTGAACGCTGGCGAAGACTCACCCGGCGAGGCTATGCCCGCCACCCTCTCTTCAACCTGCGGCTGGAAAGAGGGGCTTGAATAATTAATGAAAACTAACGATGTAATTAACTATAAATAGGCTTTGATTTTATTTAAAACCATCGCGGTGTTATTTAAAATCAGGTCATTTTCAAACCTCAAAATTTGTAGTCCTGATTTGGCTAAAACCTCGTCCCGGTTTTGATCATAATCCTTTTTCAGTAAATGTACAGGTCCATCTGCTTCTATTACAAGCTTTGCTTCATGACAATAAAAATCCGCGATGTAGTAAATTGTCCCTTTGGTACTTGATTGAACTCCGATAGGATATTGTCTTAGAATTTTCTGGGCAAAGACTCTCCTGTTTCTCAATCTCTGCCAAAGTAATTTCTCCGCAGGGGTTTCGTTTCGACGTAACTCTCTACAAAAATCAGTAATGGACGACATTTTTAAATTTACAAAAAACACTCTTTATTGGTAAATAACTTTTTGTTTTTTGAAAGGTATTCACATCTAAACTTCCTTTGAGTTAATTAGCATTCAAGCCCCTCTTTCCAACCGCAGGTTGAAGAGAGGGTGGCGGGCGGAGCCTCGCCGGGTGAGTCTTTTCAGCGTTTCACCCCTCACCATACTTATCCACCCAAACTTTTATCAACGCAACCCTATCCTTAATAAACTTCGGCCCAAAAAACGGGTTCGACCAATCATCAAAATGTTCATACTGAAACCCGAGGTAAAAAATCCAGAAGCCAACGCCAAGGTAAGGGATAGCTTTGAGTTCATCGTCGCTAATGGCTCTTGTTTCACGGTATGCAGCCACAAAAACGGCAAACATGCGGCCGGCTTCTTCGTCCGTTAACATGCCTGTATACACGTGCATAAAAAAATGGACGAAAAACGACATCAGGTCGTTAACAAGCAACCCTTTGCCCGCAAAGTCGAAATCGAAAAATGTTAAATTACCGGCATGGTCAAAATGAAAATTCTTGGGCAAAAAATCGTACTGGCAGTAGCCGTAGCTAAAGTTAGCGGTATCCAGCGAACTTAGTTTTTGCGCTACCTTAACCGCCAGGTCTTTTAAATAAGCATACTCATCAGGCAGATCTTTAAACGCAGGCTCAAAACTTTTTATGGGATTGATAAGCGTAGTTTCAATATTATATTCCCGGCGGGGATAACTAAGTTGAACAACCGAGGTAATGTTATGAACCTTAGCCATCTGACGGCCAATGGTTTTTAATTGTCCGTCGTTTAAATCCATAACCGGGGCGCCTTCGGCGTATGAGAACAGAATGCCGTAACGGACACCTTCGGGCGCGTCGAATTTTTGCAGCTGGCTGCCATCGATAGCTGTTATAGGGTAAGCTACACTTGCGCCGCCATTTTTCAACAAGTTAAGCAGTTCCACCTCTGCTTGGATTTCATCGTGCGGGCGGTGTTGTTCGCGGTAGATCTTTAGTACATATTTGGCATCAATCGCCTCGATGATATAGGTGTCGCTAACCCCGCGCAATAAAAACCTGCAATTAATGAGTTGCAAGCCATAGGCAGCTTCTATATAACTTTTTAATGCAATGGCAGATAACGTGGAATATTGTACCGGAAAATGTGCCATAGTTTTAAAAATTGAAAAGGCTGCAATGATACGAAAATGAATAAAATCGGGACTAAGTTTTATCCTATTTTAGCTAACATTGGCTATTTATTAGCTGCTTCGTGTAACAGTGTTGTATTAAATTATTTGTTAGCAATTATGTTGCTAAATTAGGCTGTTATTTTGACTGACTGCACCATCATTATTAAATTTTTATTCATTGTAAGATGAAGTTATTTGCCTTGCCGTTATTGCTGATAGCAGCAAAAGTTTCCTTTGCCCAAATCAAAGTAACGAAGCTGGATAAGAAAGATATTCCTGCCACTATTAAATACACGGGCCTTATCATCAACGCCGTTAAATATACCGACAATGATGGCCAACACTTAATAATAACCACCGAAACAGGAATTACGCCAACAAAAAGTAAAGACCCCGGCGATACCGATTTTCGGGATGCCGCTTTATATGCTTATTGCTATACCATAGGTACCAATAATAAACTTAAACTAAGCTGGCAAACCTATGATTTTATAAAAGATTGCTCAGTTGACCTGGAGGCCAACTACGTACCCAACACTTTTGCAGTTACTGATTTAAATAACGACGGAAAGGCCGAAGTATGGCTGATGTATACTACGGCCTGTACCGGCGATGTTAGTCCGCCCGATATGAAGATCATTATGCACGAAGGGCTTAAAAAATATGCCGTGCGAGGTACAAAAAAAGTAAAGGTATCTGACAAGGATTTTGAGGGTGGTAAATTTACCTATGATGAAGCTTTTAAAGCCGGCCCGGAAGCGTTCATACGGTATGCAGTGGATTTGTGGAAGAAGAATTCAATGCAGGTTTGGCAATAATATGAGTTTGAAAAATTGAAGATTAATAAAAATGAGGAATTGTGCCAGCCACACCCCTACCAAGGGCTACTGTGTGTACACATCTTTTGGAAACAAAAGAAAATGTCATTTCGAACGAGGTACGAGGAGAAATCTTATACGACATGCATTCAACCATGCAAATTTGCAAGCATGTCGCAGAAGATTTCTCCTCACGCCAACACTCAAAGCCCTCCCCAGTTCGTTCGAAATGACATTTTTTTTATTATTGGTACGTTTCCAAAAGATGTGTACACACACCCCTCCCAAGGGAGGGAACTAAAAAAAACCGATGTTTTCGGGCGCTAAATACCTGAAAAGCATAGATTATGCCGAACATTACAACAACACATGAATATAAAACAACTATACCGCACCGCCCTGCTCCTGTTAACAGCAGGGATATTTTCATTGCCGGCCCATGCCCAGCTTCTGCAGGAAAAAGAAGCTTTTACCCATGCCGATAGCCTGCGCGGTAATTTAACCGCACCGCGCACATGCTACGATATCAATTACTACCACCTGGATGTTAAATTTGATATCGACCATAAAACTATCAGCGGCAGCAACCTGTTTAAGTTTACCGCCACACAGGATTTTACATTGCTGCAGTTTGATTTGTTTGCTAATCTTAGTGTAGATAAAGTAGTTTACAAAGGCAAAACACTGCCTTTTAAGCGCGATGCCAATGCCGTGTTTGTAACTTTTCCAAAAACCGTTATCAAAGGCAGTAAAGACCAGTTCACCGTTTATTACTCGGGCAGACCAACTATTGCTATAAACGCGCCATGGGATGGCGGCGTTGTTTACAAACAGGATTCACTTAAAAAGCCATGGGTGGTTACCGCCTGCGAGGGTGTGGGTGCCAGCATCTGGTGGCCCAATAAAGATCACCTGAGCGATGAGGTTGATAGCATGCTCATCAGCATCAGCGTACCTAAGGGTTTAAAGGATGTATCCAACGGTCGCCTGCGCAAGGTTACGCCGTTAAAGGATGGTTACACCAAATTCGATTGGTTTGTGGCCAACCCGATAAACAACTATGATGTAGTTGCCAACATTGGCGATTACGTACATTTTGGCGATACCTACATGGGCGAAAAAGGCAAACTTACCATGGATTACTGGGTACTGCCCACCAGTTTAGAGAAAGCAAAAAAACATTTCAGTGCCAATGCAAGGCCCATGCTTAAAGCTTTTGAGCACTGGTTTGGCCCCTACCCTTTTTATGAGGACGGCTACAAACTGGTAGAAACGCCGCACCTGGGCATGGAGCACCAGAGCGCAACAGCCTATGGCAACCATTTTTTAAATGGTTACCTGGGCTACGATATGTCGGGCACGGGCTGGGGACTTAAATGGGATTACATCATTATCCACGAAAGCGGCCACGAGTGGTTTGGCAACAACATCACCGGGAAAGACCTGGGCGATATGTGGATCCATGAAAGCTTTACCTGCTATTCCGAATCGTTGTTCATTGAAGATAACTGGGGCAAAAAAGCCGGGCAGGATTACAACTTCGGCCTAAGAGAAGGCATTAACAACGACAGCCCTGTTGTTGGCCCGTATAACGTAAACAAGGAGGGCTCGGGCGATATGTACCCCAAAGGGGCGGTAGTGCTTAATATGGTACGCACCATCGTTAACGACGATGAAAAATGGCGCGCTATCCTGCGCGGCCTCAACAAAACTTTTTACCACCAAACCGTTACCTACAACCAGGTTGTAAATTACATTACAGAACAATCGGGCAAAAACCTATTACCGGTATTTGACCAGTACCTGCGCTATAAAGATCTGCCCATCCTGGAGTTTGCAACCGTAAGGGGTAAATTCAGCGCCAGGTGGATAGCCAGCGTAAAAGATTTTACCATGCCGGTGTTAGTCCGCGCAAAAGGTGGCGAGTATAGGTTTATTACCCCAACTACACGGTTTACACCGGTTGACATCGACGGGGTAAATAAGGATAATATTGAAGTGGATAAGTTGAATTTTTATATAGGGGTGTTGGTTGATTAGTGAGTGGTTGATTGGGTTGGATTGAGTTAAACCCGTTGTCATTTCGAACGAACCAGCGGTGGAATTGTGCTGGCGGGGTGAGGAGAAATGACAACTTTTTAACAATAAATATAAATGGTCCTGTAGCGGGCTTATGGCTTCACAAATAATACGACATATGCAAAATAAGAACATGATTAAATACGCACTCGGCCTTTTGATGGCTGGTGCAAGCTTTTTGCCGGCAAAGGCACAATTGGGCACAGTTAAAGAAAAGTTTACCAGGGCCGATACTTTACGCGGATCGTTAACTACGCCGCTGCGTACTTGCTACGATATCAATTATTATCACCTGGATGTGAAGTTTGATGTCGATAAAAAATTCATCAGCGGCAATGTGCTGTTTAAGTTTACCGCGGTAAGTGATTTTGATAAGCTGCAATTTGACCTTTGGAATAACCTGAAGATTGAAAAAGTGGTTTACAAAGGGCAGGAGTTAAAATATACCCGCGAGTTTAACGCCGTATTTTTAACCTTCCCCAAAAACATCAGCAAGGGCAGTAAGGACGAGTTTACGGTTTACTACTCGGGCAACCCAACTATTGCCAAACGCGCACCATGGGATGGCGGTGTGGAGTATAACACCGACTCGTTAGGCCATGCCTGGGTATCAACTGCCTGCCAGGGCATGGGGGCCAGCGTATGGTGGCCAACTAAAGATCAGCAGGAGGATGAGGTTGATAGCGCACTCATCAGCATCAGCGTACCCAAGGGTTTAAAAGATGTATCAAACGGCCGCTTACGCAAAGTTACCGACCTGAAAGACGGCTATACCCGTTTCGATTGGTTTGTGGCCAACCCCATCAACAACTATGATATTGAAGCCAACATTGGCGATTATACCCATTATGAAGGCATTTACAACGGCGAAAAAGGTAAATTAACCATGGATTTTTGGCCGCTAAGCTATAACCTTGATAAAGCCAAAGCACAATGGGGGCTTGATGCACCACGCATGCTCAAAGCATTTGAACATTGGTTTGGCCCCTACCCTTTTTACGAGGACGGCTATAAACTGGTAGAAAGCCATCACCTGGGTATGGAGCACCAAAGCGGCACAGCTTACGGCAATCACTATAAAAACGGCTACCTGGGCCGCGATCTTTCGGGTACAGGCTGGGGGTTAAAATGGGATTTCATCGTAATACATGAAAGCGGGCACGAATGGTTTGGTAACAACATTACATCTAAAGACCTGGCCGATATGTGGATCCACGAAAGTTTCACCAATTACTCTGAGTCCTTATTTGTGGAAACCTTTTACGGCAAGCAAGCCGGACAGGAATATGTACACGGCACCCGCATGGCTATCGCGAATGACAGGCCCATTGTTGGCGCTTACGGTGTAAACAAAGAAGGCTCGGGCGATATGTACTACAAAGGCGGCAACATGCTCAACATGATCCGCACCATTATTAATGACGATGAAAAATGGCGTGGTATACTGCGCGGCCTCAATAAAACTTTTTACCACCAAACTGTTACTTACAACCAGGTGGTTGATTACATCAGCAAAGAGGCGGGCATGAACCTGGCACCGGTATTTGATCAGTACCTGCACTACAAAACCATCCCCATCCTCGAGGTCATGTTCCGTGAAGGCAAAGCCTATGCCCGCTGGACCAGCACAGATGCCAAAGACTTTGCCATGCCCGTTAAAGTGCGCGTAAAAGGCGGCGATTACAAATTTATTACCCCAACCAAACAATTCAAACCTTTTGAGTTAGAAGGCGCCACTAAGGATAACATTGAAGTTGACACATTTAATTATTATATTGGGGTGTTGGTGGAGTAGATGTTAGTGAGTGGTTGATTAGGTTAGATTGGGTTGATTAAGTTGAATGAAGGTAGGTTGGGCGTTAGTTCTAACCATTCACCTAATCAACCCAATCAACCACTCACCTCAATTTTATTTTCCCTCTCCATGCAACCTCGCCAAATAACTTGCGTCATATAGCTACATAAGAGATAATTAAGATGAAAACATTAAGCAAAATATTACTGATTGCTGCTTTGATAACAGGTACTGCAGGCTATACAATTGCAAAAACAAATACCCCAACCGACGAGGTTATCCAAAACACAGAAGACCGCCACTTATCTGGTTTCACATCGGTAAGCGTTGCCGGCTCGTTTGATGTGGTTATTACCCAGGGATCAACAGAATCTGTTAAGGTACAGGCTCCATCTGATGTTATCAGCCGCATTATTACCGAAGTGGAAGGTAACACCCTTAAAATTTACACCAAAAGCGATAACGACTGGCACTGGTTTGATGGCGGCCACAAAAAGATCATGATCTACGTTACGATTAAAGAAGTAAACGGTGTATCACTTTCAGGTTCGGGCGATGTATCATTCAGGGAAGGTTTGCGTGCAGGCTCTTTTAAACTGAAACTAACCGGATCTGGCGATGTAAGCGGCAAGCTTTGGGTTAAAAGCCTGGATGTGAACCTGGCAGGATCGGGCGATATCAAACTAAGCGGCACGGCCGATAATTCAAACATCAGCGTAGCCGGTTCAGGCGATTATACCGCAAGGGATTTAACAACCAATACCGCATCGGTACGTGTTGCAGGATCAGGCGATGCCAGGGTGAACGTAAGCCAAAAACTGGAAGCATCCGTAGTAGGCTCGGGCGATGTATACTATACCGGCAGTGTAAAAAGTGTGAGCAGCTCTAAGATAGGAAGCGGCGATGTGAGCAGGATGTAAGGGCCTCACCCAGCCCTCTCCAAAGGAGAGGGCTGGGTGATTTGCATGGAGAACTAAAAGAAAAAGCGATGAATTGAACTCATCGCTTTTTCTATTTTCAATATTGTTTTTTCCTCCCTCTCCTTTGGAGAGGGCCGGGGTGAGGCTTTAAAACCTCGTATAAAAAGCCAGCTGCGCTACGTGGTTAATCGTGTAGGCTTCGGCTTGTTTAATGTATTGGTTAAGGTAGCCGGTTTCCACATCAATCATTTTATTGATACGGTATCCAACGGCTACATAGGCGCGGTTTTGGTCGAAAAAGTGCTTGTTTACTTTGTTTTTGTTTTGGATGTTTGCAAATACTTCGTTCTGTAAGGCTACAAAGGGCCCTTGCGCAAACACAGCCGAATCCTTTTTCAAAGGCACAATAGCCCGTGCAAAATATCTGAAGCGTTGTGCAAAATAATGATCGCTCTTGGTAGCGGCAGTGTTACCCAAAAAGCGCTGCTCCAAACGGAAACGGTGCGCCAGGTTTACATTTTTGCTCAGTTTATGGGTATAAGTATATTGCTGCCAGATACGGCTTTCGGGGCGAAAGGTCTGGTCGCCGGCAGTGGTGCGGCCATAGGTGGCTATGTATGCATAACCCAAAGCGCCAACCTTGTTCTTGGCAAAGTAATAATTGGCCGATGGGCGCAGCAAAATATGCTTCAGGTAACTCAGCTCGTCATGTGAGCGTAGTTGGCCGTCGAACGAGTAACCCCAATGTTCGGATAGTTTTTGCGAATGGAACACTGCTGCCCAACCCGAAAACTGGTTATCCTGCGCAAACAAACGGGCAGGTATAATTAACAATAAAGCGGCAAAAACTAATAACTTTTTCTTCAACTGCATAGATGTATATATTTTATAATAAAAAAAATTCAACCACTCACCTAATCAACCCAATCAACCACTCACTAATCTTTTATCCTGATCAATGTTTTGCGGCCCAAATCAACGGTGATCCTGAAAGCCTCCTGGTTACTCATCCTGAAACCTGGTGTTTGGTGAAAGCTTAAAATAAACTGACCTTTTACCCGGTTATATAAAAATGGTGTCCAGATGATATCCATCCGGTTATATGTTTTCTTTTCAAACCACGAATCGCCATAGGTAATTTCATGTCCCTGGCCTTTGTAAAATTCATCAAATAAGGCAAACTTGTGGTAGCTCAAATAAACATTGGCCACAAATCCTGCCGGCTTATGAAATCCGTCTATACCTCGCACCCGCTCTAATGACATCATACCCCCGGCTTCAACTGATAACGAATCTAAAAAGGTTTTATGACTAAAGTCTAAACCTAATCTTATTTGCCCGGCACCGTTATCCCTGATATTATCATTAGGAACGGCAATTTCGGCACCGGCATCATGCATCAGCATAAAGTAATGAGATACATAAAACGGCCCTTTAACCGATGGCTTGTACTTACCCGAAAATCCAAATAAGAACTGCTCCCTGTCGGTTTGGGTTTGGCGGCTTACCCAGTCAATCCAGCCGGTTTCGGTAAAATGTTCGTTGTGCACGCGGGCCAGCAAGCCCTCAATATTAGGGCGATAGTAGCGCAGTGTATCGTTCAAAATAGCACTGGGATAATCGTCAAGCAAACCTTCGCGGGGGAAAGCACCGGCATAAAACAGCCAGCTTTTACCGGTAAAATTATAATAGGCTACCGGGTTCACCTTTAAAAAGTAGGGTTTGGCGCCAAACTCGTGAATGCCGTTGGCCCCAAAAACAAAGTGGTTTAGGCTATCAATGTTCCAGCCTAAATCAAGCTCGGTACGCATGCCGCTATAGGTACGCGAGCGGGGTATAAAAGCCTTGTACTCCCGGTTATCCAAAAAGCCAAGCGCATTAAAATGAATATCAATGGTTTGTTCCTGGGCCAGGGCAGCTGTTGTAGTAATTATAGTGAAGATGGCGAATAAGTAAATCTTTTTAATCATATCTTTTGATGTTGTAAATCAAGCGGTATTTAGCTAACGTAACATAAGGCGCAAAGGTATAATAAAAGCCTAAACACCTAAAACTACACCATCACCATTAAGTAATTTGATAAAATAATACACCAAATCTTCATACTTTAGCCGCGTTATAAATTACCTAAAAACAGCTCACATGCGTAAACCGATAGAAATTGTACTGAAGCCCCGCCTGATGGTACTTAATGCCATTAAAGACCTTAGCCCCGGGCAATTGAACCTGGTGCCCCAGGGATTTAACAACAACATTATCTGGAACGTAGCGCACATGATATCGGCACAACAGGGTATTTGTTATACCCGCGCCGGGTTGCCAATTGTTACCGCCGATAAATTTTATACCCCCTACCGCCCCGATACCAAACCAGTCGACTTTGTGGGTGCCGAAGATATAGCTACCATCAAAGAGCTTTTCGTATCCACCATTGAACAACTGGAAACCGATCTGGATAACGGCATCTTTGGCAATTATGGTGCGTTCACCACCCGATATGGTGTCGAGCTTGATTCGATAGATACGGCGGTGGCATTTTTGCCTTTTCATGAGGGTTTGCATGCCGGCTATATCATGTCGCTGAAGAAGTTTATGCCGGAGGGGTAAAATAAAGGTGTTCGGATTTATTTTTAATCCGGATACTCTTTATCGTAAAACACTGTTTTATTGCCGGCATCCTGTTTCTTCATCTTCCAGATAAAACCATCCAGTACATAGTGGGTAGATTGGGGTAAGGCCAGCAGGGGCACGATGAGCGCCAGCAACAAATCGCTGTTGATGGTGGGCAGGGTGGCAAAGGGTTTAAAAACCGAAGCATGTTCTTTCCACACCAGGCCATCCCACAGGCCTTCTTCAAAATAGGCAAACAGGATGAGCAGGCCCACAAAAGACAGTACACCATACCGGCTGAAGGTAATTTTAAGGAAAGTTGTTTTGGGCTTAGTCTCGCCGGTAAATTTCTTTTGCTCGTAAATCCATACCAGGGCCATGTAGGGAATGCCGTGCGAAACTACGTTGAGGGTGGTAAAAGCCATATCGCCGTTATAGTAAATGATGCCGAAATACCACGACAAAAAAGTGCCAAAAACCAATACATTTTTAGCAATATTAAACTGTTTGGTGATATTAAAAACCCAAATTTCTTTAACAAAATACAACAAGATGGTAAGCAGGTAAATCACCTTGCAAACCACCAGTATATAGTCAAAATGGAACAGCACAAAATCGCCATCGACAAACCAGTTGAAGTTTTTTTTGTAGCCGGTAAAATGCCAGTACAATAAGGGGTAAATGGTCGCGATGTAAATGGCCGCGTTATCAATATACCTGCACACCCAACCCTGCTTTTCATGGCGCGAGTAGATGCGCATAAAACCGTACTGTTGCCTGATGAAATGGAACACTGCCAGGTAGGCCAGTGCCCGCCAAAAATAAATGCCGCCTCCAACGTACAGCATCACCCCGCCTATGTAGCAAAACAGGGGGATGGCCAATAGTAAATGCCGCTGCTGCTTAAAAGATACCGGGTTAAAATAAGTACGGTAAAGCGTGCTGTACACATGGGCTACATCTATCATCACAATAAGTACCACCCAATATTGCACCGGCATCAGGCCCGAGTTTTTAAACTGCGCCGGAAACAGCGCCACAATAAGCAAAGCAATAAACGGAGGCGACAGGATAAAAATGCCATCCACAAGGCGGCTTCTTATCCAGGGCTGTTCCTGGTTATTATGCTGTAGTATGCTCATGTGCTAAAACCTGTTGTGCTGCCTTGATGCCCTGGTGAAATGCCTCCTCAAAAATAGATACCCCGCTCAGGTCGGTATGCGCAAAAAATACCTGGTTGTTGATGGGTAGGCGCCCCTGTTGCCTGTTATCGCCCCAGATATAATTGACCGATGGGCTGATCATGCCGTGGCCCCACAGCCAAAACTCTACCTGTTCAATATACTCCGTTATGCCGGGGTGCATTTGTTCCATTTCGGGTACCACAATATCCATCCATTGCTCATAGGTGCGGGTGTATGCTGCAAGCCGCGCAATGCGGGGTTCTTTATCGCAAAGGGGCAAATAATAGGTAAGCACCTTTTGCTGTTCTACCAGTTTAATATCCTGCTGGTTGGCGTTTACATACCCTACCGATGCCGTGTTGTAGGCTACATTATCCCAGCACAGCACCATGCCTTTGGCTGCCGAGGGCAATTTATTAACCGTAATATTGGCAATAAGCCATGGCGAATAATGCAGCTTACTCACGTCAAACCCTGGCCTGGCAGTATTTTTTAACAGCTTTTGGTTAACATACTGCGGCGATGCCATGATCACCTTATCTGCATAAATAACTGCGGATGTACTTTTTTTGAGGTCGAGCACCTTTACCGCAACCTTACCGCCTGCCATTATCTGAACATCATAAGCCAGGCGCCCTGTTTTTATATGGTCTTTTACGGTTTCGCGCAGGCGTTTCATAAGCCAGCCGTTACCCTCGGGCCAGGTAATTACCGCGTTTGGATCGGCGTTGGATGCTGTGCCTTTGCGGGCCGAAAAATAGTGCAGCCCCGCCCAGGCGCTTACGTTTTGGGCCGGTGTGCCATAATCGTCCTTACAGCAATAGTTTAAATACCAGAGCAGGTAAGGCGAATTGAAGCCGTTATCTTTCAAATATTCATTAAACGATATCCTGTCCAGCTTCCGGTAGGTGTCATCGGCCGAACTATTATCCAAAGGGATATCAAAGGCATACTTACCATCGTTGCCCTTCGCGTTTTTTAGCTGGGTAACCAGGGCAAAAAAGCGGATGATCTGTTTGCGGTCATTATCAGTCACACCAAAATCGGGTACTATCCCCTCCTGCCAGTGGCCGTTTATCAGTAGCCGTTCTTCAGGGTCAAAGCACAGGTAAAACTCGTTGTAAAAGGGCAGTCCTTTTTCGTCAAAATGGGTAATTACGTTATGTTCCTGCAAAAAATCAACCAGCAGCTTATCGTCGTTATTTACAATGGGGATATAGTGCGCACCTAAGGGATAGGCCGATACTTCGTTGGTTCCGAAGTAAGCATTACCGCCAACATGATCTTCCAGCTCCAGTAACTGAAAATCTGTTTCGCCCTGCTTTAACAACCACCTTGCGGCCGATAGGCCCGAGATACCGCTGCCGATAATTAATGTTTTAACCGTTTGCTGTGTGGTGGGTGCCGGCATAGGCAGTTTATCGCGCAGGGCATGGCCGGCTTTGGCATTGGGGCCGGCCAATTTGCCTTTTATATGGGCGTACTCCGGTTTGCCACCGCTTAGCCTGCGGATGCAGCCATTAAGTAATATGGCCCCGGTAACCAAACCCGCCTGCAAAATAAACGCGCGGCGACTGGTCGGCTTCATCCCGCTGCTGCGGCTATAAAACGGTCGACCACTCATCCTCAAAATATTTTACCAGTATCTGGTTGTTCAGTTTGTTAACCTGCGCCGGTACCCTGGCCATATCCGCCGGAAAATATAACATCTGCTCCAAACAGGCTTTCGATATAAAACGCAGGCCCGGCAAATAATGGTCGGGCACTTTGTATGCAGGCTTGGTCATGGCCATAATATAGCCCCACTCGCCAAACGAGGGCACATAGTTATGGTAAGGCACAGTATGCAGCCCAACTGATTGCAGGGTTTTCTCCACCGTCCAATATGATTTTGGCGCTACATAGGGCGATGTGGATTGTATTACCATAATGCCATCGGGATTAAGCAAATGCTTTACAATGGCATAAAAAGTATTGGTATATAGTTTACCAACCGAGTAATTGGACGGATCGGGAAAATCAATAATAATGGCATCGTAGGTTTTGTGCTGCGCCCTGGCCCATGAAAAGGCGTCGGCATTCATTACGGTTACTTTAGGCGATAATAACGACCGGCGGTTCAGCTTGAGCAACATATCATTGGTGCGGAACAGTTTGGTCATTTCCTTATCCAAATCAACCAGGGTAACGGTTTCAATCTGCGGATATTTTAAAATTTCGCGTACGGCCAGTCCGTCGCCGCCTCCCATCACCAAAATATTTTTGGCATCGGGAAGGGCCTGTAATACAGGGTGAATCAATGCCTCGTGATAGCGGTACTCATCAACCGAACTAAATTGCAGGTTGCCGTTTAAAAACAAGCGCAGGTCGCGGCCTTTTTTGGTGATGACGATACGCTGGTATGGCGTACTTTTCGAAAAAATAATGGTATCGCTATACGTTAAACTTTCCGAGAAACTGGTAATGGTATTGGCATACACAAAACCAACCAACAAGGCCAGCATACTGATGATGGATGCGCTTTGCAGGTATCTGGCCCCCTTAATTTCGTGCCTGAAATTGATACAGGTTATTAAAGCCACCAGTACATTCAGCATACCAAACATGTAGGCCGTGCGCACCAAACCCAGGTACGGGATAAGCAACAGCGGGAATACCAGCGAGGCTATTAAAGCGCCGATATAATCAAACGTAAATACTTTTGATACCAGGTCTTTAAACTCAAACCGGTCCTGCAAAATGCGCATCAGCAAAGGGATCTCTAAACCGACAAGGATCCCGGTAAACGATATCAGCCCGTATAAAATAATGCGGAACGAGCTTACGCTTTCAAACACCAGGAACAGGATAGATGAGCTTGTACCGCCCACCAGGCCAACCAGTATTTCGATACGGATAAACCAGGCCAGCAGGTTTTTATCAAAGTATTTTGATACCCAGGAGCCCAGCCCCATCGAGAACAGGTAAACGCCGATAATGGTAGAAAACTGGGTAACCGAATCGCCCAGCAGGTAGCTGGCCAGCGTGCCTGCTATCAACTCATAAATAAGCCCGCAAGTAGCAATAATAAAAACCGATACGAGTAAAAGAACGGGAAGTTTTTTGTTCATGACTGTTATTTATGATAAAACCTAACCCCGTAACCCGAGTGCGCTACGGTGCCATTATAGCTGGCGTTGCGCAGCACATCGTTACTTTGCCAAAAGGCCAGGCCATCAAAAGCGGCGTATGAATAATAGCCTACAATGGCCGCCACAATGGCTATGTATATTGCATTTGATTTTATGATTCCCGTTTTCATTATTCGTCATCTTTTTGATAGGGTGAAAAATCGCTGTTCATCCAGCGGTTTGTTTCAAATTTGCGCATCCGGTACCAGCAGTATAAAGGATAAAGGCAAAGCAGGAACAAGGTAACCAATACATTGCGCCAAAGTGTAACACTTTCGGTAACCTTAATAAACAGCGATGAAACATACCTTGTGCCGGCATAAGGGTAAATGTTGATATGGTATTTACCGGCAGGAATTTCTGACAAAAGCACGGTTTGTGTATATGACCCTTCTGACCAGCTTTCGCCATCCTCATATCCATGATAGTACTCAATATCTTTTGATATGCTCCAGGTTTGGTTGTCCTTTTCGCTTACCAACTCAACCGTTGCCGATAACCAGTTGTTATCAACCTCCGAGTTCAACTCAAACTCTAAAGGTACAGGCCCATCAGGTATTGTAAATGTGGGTGTTTTAAAAGGCTTAAACTCATAATTGCCATTAGCATCTGGGGCAAAGGCGTTTAAGGAATCAACCGGGGCAGGCGCGGCGATATTTCTTAAAGAATCAAGCGCGGTTCTTACATGCTTTGATGTATCCTGTACCGGGGGCGGCATGGCCAATGCATAAGTATCAGATAGTAATACCTTTTCGGGCCTTAGCCAGATAACAGACAGCTGCACCAGTAGGAACACTAATGCCGCAATACCGCTTATTTTATAAGCAGCCAGCCACATGGCTTTGTGTTTTGATGGCTGGTTTGCACCGATGCCAATTTTTTCGGGAAAGCTTTCAACGGGTATATTAAAAGCCGCCGCTATTTCCGCCTCTTCCAGGTATTCGCCCAGGTACCAATCGGTAACATACTTTTTGATGTTTTCCTCGCTGGTGAGCATATAAGGCGGATCTATGAACTCTTTAGCCCTTAATTTTTCAGCGGATATATCCCAGTCGAATTCACCTATCATGGCCGTTATAACCGGGCTGTAAGCGTTATATTTAAGATAGGTATTACCTTCATATTCAGCCTCGTTGCCATAAATGCAATTTACACTTGCCAAATCGGGGTAAAAATTGGCGCCGGCTATCAGGCTCCAGTGTCCATCATACTCCGATAAAAAGGCATAGCCTTTGGCGTAGTTGTATAGCATGTATTCGCGCCACTCGTACCTGGTTGCCCCCTCCTTCTTTTCCATGTAAGCAATCAGTTTGTACTCCACACCTTTTAATGTACCTGTAGTGCCTAAAGGCATAACAGGCTTAAATTTTAAAACGTGAATTTTCTCCTCAACATAAGGCCTGCCTGCATCATTAAAAAGCAGGTAAGACCGGCATTGAGAACAAACTACAGCTTCGCAGCCCATCTGATCATAAAGCGTAATACTGTGCTGGCAACCAGGGCAGGTTATTTCGCTCGAAAAAGGGAATGCTTTGGGGTTTAGTGTAGCTGCCATATTACCTTTTTACTTCGTTTTGCTGTATCTCCACGCCTTCAAAAAAAGCGATAACACCCTGGTAAATAGCGCGTGCCTTATCGTCGTTTTCTTTTTGATAGTTGGATAAAAACACATCAAAAGTGGCCATACAATACTCGGGCCAGGTATGGATAGACATATGCGACTCGGTTAAGCATACTACAGCGGTGAACCCACCGCCATCAAAATCGTGGTAAACTTCGCCAACTTTGGCTAACTGATAGGTATCGATGAGCTGATCAAACAACTGCCTGCAGGCCGCACTTGATTGTAACAGGTTAGGTTTATCGGTACTGAATTCAGATAATAAATGTAATCCGGGTTTATAAGGCATCAAGGTTATTCATTTTCGGGAATAAATATATAAAATTTATTTGACGGGAACGGGGTAGGTTTTTAATTGGTGAGGGGGATAAAAGTAAGTCGATGGCACCCTGGCATTGCTATGCCCGATAGGGTTTGGATAATGGTAAAATTTCACAAATGGCAATCATAGTGAGCCTATGCAAACCCCGGCGGGTAAGGCCTCCTGCAATGCTATTAAGTTAAGAGAAGCAGAAGTGAAAAATAATATCGAACACCGAAGTTTTCCCTTCATTATTCGGTGTTCGATATTAAATCGACCTTAATTCGTTATCTCTTTGCGCGAAAAGATTTCTTATCGCCTTTATTTTACAGCTTCGGCAATGGCCTCAAAGTTTGGCAGGTCGGTAGCTACTTCCAACACTTCGGCGTAAATGATATTTTGCTCTTCGTCGATAACAAATGCGGCACGTTTTGAAACGCCTTTCAGGCCCATCACAAAATCGGCATAAATGGCTTCGTAAGCGGTAGATACTTCCTTGTTAAAGTCTGACAACAAATCAAACTGGTAACCATTTTCTTCTTTAAACTTAGCCAGCGAAAAAGGCGAATCAACAGAGATGCCCAGTATGGTAGCGTTTAACCCATCATAATAGCCAAAGCTATCGCGCATGGTGCACAATTGCGTGGTACAAACGCCTGTAAATGCCAAAGGGAAAAAGTGTAATACCACTTTACGGCCCTTAAAATCGGCCAGTGATACGGTTTTTAATGCTGATGATACTAATGTAAATTGTGGTGCCGCCTGGCCTGGTTGTAATGACATAATGGGATTTGTTTTATACTGCAAATGAATGATAATTAAACTATAATCAGCATAATTGAAAGGTAAAAATATTAGTCTATTTTAATATTATCTACCATTGCAAACACTCATAATTTCGTTAAATTTAATGGCTAAACCTACTCTATGAAACATAAATTTCCCCTATTGTTATTACTGATGCTATTTACTTGTATAGCTTATGCCCAAAAAACAAAAGCCAAGAATAATTTTATACTAAAAGGTAGCACTACCGACCGTAAAACCCATACTGTATGGTTAACATATACTATTGGAAACCAAAGACTAAAGCGTAAAGCTTTTGTAAAAAAAGGTTCTTTTTCTTTCACCGGCTTTATCCCCAGTCCGCTTTATGCCGAATTTTATTTTAATAGCAAGCCGCTTTCAAATCACGACTGGGGTATAAATGAAGTGTTTTTAACTCCGGGGAATATGACCATTGCACTTACAGGCGATAGTACTACCAATGCTGTAATTACAGGGTCGGCCATGCAGGACGATTGGTTTAAAATAGAAAAACAAAAGCAATATATAAAAAAAGCTAAATATGAAATAAACGGAAAAATGAATGAAATATCAAGAGTTGGCAATACTCCAAAAAATCATGCTGCTGTGATGAAGCTGGGTAGCAAACTTGATAAATATAATCGACAGGAAATCGAAATAGACTATAAGTTTATTACCAAAAATCCATCCTCGTATCTAAGTCCATACTTAACCAATTATCACTTTAATGGTATACAAGAGTTGCCGCTTGACTCTGCAACTACTTTCTATAATTCATTTACCGATTCTGTAAAAAACAGCGTTGCAGGTAAAGCCTTGTGCAAAACCATCTCAAAGCACGCAGTTTCGGCACGCGGAGGTATAGCGCCGGCATTTGCCAGGAAAGATGTAGGAGGAAAAACGCTCGATCTGAAATCATTCAGAGGTAAAAACTATGTTTTGCTTTATTTTTGGGCCAGTTTTAGTTTGTATAAAAGTAACGAGGCAACTCACCTGTTAAACCTATATAAAAAATACCATCCTGGTGGATTGGAGATAATAGGCATATCCCTGAACGATAATAATAAAGATTGGAATAGAGCTATCCAGGAAAATGGATTAGAAAAATGGCATAACATATTAACAAAATATAATGATGGCTTACAGGACCAATACAACGTTACGGGTATGCCGCCCACAGTATTAATTTTGATTGATAAAAAGGGAAATGTTACAGGCCGATATTTGGGCGATCATCCAGCATGGGAAACAAGAGGTGATTGTGATGGTTACATAGATATGCTTGATAAAAAACTTATCGAAGTTTTCGGCAAGTAACACTTAGCATCAGGCGACCTATAATGGTATTTAACTTAGTTTAACTTTATTTAACAACCAGGTATATGCGTTGTTACCAACCATGGTAAGCAAATAAAACCCACCTGCCATACTTAAAAACTTTATTAAAACCGCTTTCCGCAGCCTGTTAAAAACAAAGGATTTTACCAACATTAACATTTTACGGCTGGTCCTGGGGCTGGCAACTTGCCTGCTCATTGTGTTTTACGTGGTTGATGAATCAAGCTACGACAGGTTTAATACCCAAGCCAACCGAATTTACCGTGTAAATATGGATTTAAAATACGGCAGCAACTTGGCTTCATTCGCTATTACCCCACCCGAGCTGGCGGCTACTTTGACTACTGTCCTGTCAGGGTCCTTTTTCAAAGCGACCCTGACGGGACGGGATTTAACAGAACTATGACAAAAGAACACAGTCCGAATATTATTTAGTCAACTTCAGACCTATCAAGCGGTGGTTCCAAAAGAAAATTTCTCCATGCCTCAATAATTTCTTTGAAATCAGTAGTGGGGATTCTTGGCCAATCATAGCCGGCGCGATTATCATAAAAAACGGTTTCAGTACGCGTAATCTCTATTTGAATTGTTGGAGAGCCATTCTCTCTCAAACCGGAAACACCATTTAATACGTCATAAATGTCCGGAAGTAGACGCTGATCTATTTTATCAGGCTTAATCCAACACATCAGAAAAACGCCCAACGAAAATATATTAACATCTACCACTTTGTGTATTTCCTTACCAAATTGCCCCCTCTCAACGATGACGTTTTCAAATTTAATCCCGTATCGATTTTTTATTGCTTTATTCATGGTACTTTCATTAAGGTTCCCATTTGGGGTTTTAATTTAGAATTATTTTACAAGAATCAGCCTATTTTCCTTTGCCTCCTTGATTAACTAAATATTTAGTTATAGCTTTATCTTATCAACAATAAAGCTATGATCAGGAATTACCTCAAACCCGCGTTCCGTTCCCTGTTAAAAAACAAGGGGTTTACTTTTATCAATATTTTAGGGCTGGCGATGGGCCTGGCAACCTGCCTGCTTATTGTGCTGTACGTGGTTGATGAGTTGAGTTACGACAGGTACAACACCAAATATGAACGCATTTACCGGGTAAACACCGATTTAAAATATGGCGGCGTTGTAACTTCATTTGCTATTGCTGCGCCTCCTGTGGGCGATGCTTTAAGAAGCAATTTCCCTGAGGTTGAAAACGCGGTAAGGATTTCGCCAGCATTAAATATCCGCTTTAAAAAAGGCAGCCAGGATATTGCCGAAGATAAAGTGATCTATTGCGACCCATCCCTGTTTTCGATATTTACCCTGCCCATGATTAATGGCGACCCGAAAACCGCGCTTAATGATCCTAACGCTATTGTACTTACCGAATCGTCGGCCATCAAATACTTTAACAAAACCGACGTGGTGGGCCAAACACTCACCATTAATACAGATAGCATCCCGCATAAAATAACCGGGGTTGTTAAAGATGTACCGGTGCAATCGCATTTTACGGCCAGTTTCTTCCTTTCCATTTTGTCGCAGGAATCATCGCGCGACAAAACTTTTAATCATTTTAGTTTCGGCACCTATATTTTGCTGAAGCCAGGTGCAAGCCCTACCCGCCTCGAGGACAAGCTGCCTGCCCTGATGCGCCAATGGCTTAACGGCAGTATGAACATGGATAAATTTGAAAAAGGCGGTAACTATATCCGCCTGAATTTAACGCCGCTAAAAGATATACACCTGCAATCAAACCGCCAGCGCGAGCTGGGGCCAAACGGTAATATTCAGTACGTATATATATTCTCAGCCATTGCATTGTTTATATTGGTGCTGGCCTGTATCAACTTTATGAACCTTTCAACCGCCCGTGCTGCCAACCGTGCCCGCGAAGTTGGGGTGCGCAAAGTACTGGGCTCCTCGCGCTGGGCGCTCATCGTACAGTTCCTGTCCGAATCATTTATTGTTACCCTGGCAGCTACCATTTTGGCGGTGTTAGTGGCATGGACGTTGTTACCTGCATTTAACCAGCTGGCCGGGAAACAGATAACGATAAGCACGCAACTGGTTAGCTGGCTGTTACCTGCTTTGGCGATTATTATCGTTATTGTTGGTATTGTTTCCGGATCGTACCCTGCCTTTTTCCTGTCGGCCTTTCATCCTGCCCATGTTTTAAAGGGCAAAATATCAACCGGGTTTAAAGGAGGTATGCTGCGCAACTTTTTGGTGGTATTCCAGTTTTCGATATCCATTTTCCTGATCATCGGCACCATGGTAGTTTACAACCAACTCAGGTATATCCAAAATAAAGACCTTGGCTTTAACCGTGACCAGTTACTACTGGTAAAAAATGTAAACGCCTTAAACAATCCGCAGTTGCTAAAACAGCAGGTAAAGCAATTTCCTGGCGTGGTTAATGCCACACTTAGCGCCTACTACCCTACCAACACCACCCACTTCCCAAACAGCATCAGCAGCGAACATAAAAGCGGCTTGATGGCCGAATATTGGTCGGTTGATGAAGATTACCTGCATACGATGGGCATGCACCTGTTAACAGGCCGCGGCTTTTCCGGCCAGTTCCGTTCCGACTCATCGGGCATGGTCATTAACCAAACAGCGGCAAATATGCTGGGCTTTAATAACAACGCCTTAAACAAAACGCTCACTACCGGGCAGGGGCCAAATGCCAGAACATACCACGTTATTGGTGTGGTAAAAGATTTCAACTTCAGTTCGTTAAGGGATAATATCAGTCCGCTGGTTATGGTGATGGACCAGGATTGGCGGCAGTTGCTTTGCGTTAAAGTGAATACCAAAAACCTGCCGCTTTTTTTAAACCAGGCAGCGCATGAGTGGAAAAAGCTTGCCCCAAACCAGCAATTTGAATACTCATTTATGGATGCCGATTTTGACGCCCTTTACCGCACCGAGCAGCGCATGGGGACCCTGTTCGCAGTATTTACCACCCTTGCCATTATGATAGCCTGCCTGGGTTTATTTGGCCTTGCGGCTTATGCCGCCAGCCAGCGTAACCGCGAAATAGGCATCCGCAAAATATTAGGTGCCGGGGTATTCAGTTTGGTAACCATGCTATCAAAAGATTTCATCAAACTGGTACTCATAGCCATTGCTATTGCCACCCCATTAGCCTGGCTGGCAATGCAAAAATGGCTGCAGGGATATGCTTACCGGCAAAACATCCAATGGTGGGTATTTGTGGTTACCGCGCTGGCGGCTGTTGTAATTGCCATGATAACCGTGAGCTTTCAATCTATCAAAACAGCAATAGCTAATCCTGTGGATAGTTTGAAGGAGGAGGGTTAGTTCATTGGTTCAATGGTTCATTAGTTCATTGGTGAAAAGCTGGCGAAACTTTGCGGGATATAACATCGGCGGGGTGAGTCGTCGCCAGCGTTCCGCCAAACACTTCATTAAGTCAATCTGCCCTTACGACCCTACAACTTTAATCCCCTGATTATCTCGTACGTAGGGTTACCTAAATGGCATTTTTGGTATCAATAGTAACCAAAAAACAAATTAACATCATGAAAACAAAAATTTTTACTGCCCTTGCGGCGGGAGTATTGCTGCTGGGCGCTTGTAAGGGAGGCAGGTCGGGAAATTACGAAGCTATTAACAACAGTAGCAGCGCCGATTCGGCCACGTTGGATAGAGAAAAGATGGCCGATACTTCCCTATTTGTACAACCCAAGCTTGTAAAATCGGCCGATATGCGTTTCAAAGTAAAAAACGTACAGCAAACGGCCGAAAAAATAACAGCACTGACGGTTAAAAACAATGGCATGGTAATGCATCACCAAATGGAGTCATCGGCCCAGGGCAGCCAGGATTACCGCATCAGTGGTGATTCCGTACGCAGGGTATCGGCATTCAATACAAACGAAGATATGACCGTTAAAGTCCCCTCAGATAAGCTGGAGGATTTTATGTACCAGGTGGCCCATATGGGTACGCATGTTGCCCTCAGCAAAATGGATATTGAAGATAAATCGCTCGATTACTTATCTGCAAAACTAAAACTGAAGAGCCGTAAAGAATTGGTAGATCAACAAAAGAAAGGCAAGGTGACCATCAAAAATCCACTGAATGTATTGTTGTTAAAGGATGATATGGTAGATGGGCAAATTGATAACCTTAAAATAGATGCTGCCGTTAAGTTCAGCGTAATTAACCTTAACTTTTATGAAAGCAATACCATCATCCAGGAAACCATCGCCAATGATGATCCGGCCGCGTATCAGCTTCCCTTCGGCAAACGCCTGTACAATTCCCTGGCTTATGGCTGGTTTATGTTTACCGAGTTAATTTTAGCGCTTACCAATCTTTGGGTATTTGTTTTAGCCGCGATAGGCATATGGATGTTATTCAGATATTATAAAAGAAAACACCCGGCTTTTTTTGGTGCGATAAAACCCTGAGTAGTATTTTCATTCCTTTCTGGAACGGTGACGAAGGGTGTTGAAAATGGCGTGGAGCAGATTATGGTTAGATAATACCCATGAGCGGCTGAGTCTTTAACCAACGTCCAGCTAATCATCATAACTTACTGATTTTCTTAAACATAAGGGTCACCTAAATACCCTTTTTGGTATCAATAGTAACCAAAAAACAAATTAACATCATGAAAACAAAAATTTTTACTGCCCTTGCGGCGGGAGTATTGCTGCTGGGCGCTTGTAAGGGATCTGGCGGAAGTTACGACAACGAAAAAAGCACTAATAGCGCAGATACGGTCAGCGCATCGCCTGCTGCAGTTGCGGCCCAAACCGACAAACTTGACGATGCTAAGCTGGTTAAAACGGCCGATATGCGTGTAAAAGTAAAAGATGTTGGCAAAGCTACAGAAACGGTTACCGCCTTAACTGCAAAATATGGGGGCATGGTAATCCATCACCAAATGCAAACAACAAATGAAGGCAGCCAGGACCTTAGCGTCGGTAATGATTCTGTGATGCACATTTCTTCGTTTAGCAGCGTTGCCGATATGACAGTCAACGTTCCTCCAAATCACCTGGAAGATTTCATGAACCAGGTTGCCCGGATAGGGCTATATGTGGAGAGCAGGAAAATGAACATCGAAGATAAATCTCTTGATTACTTGTCATCAAAGCTTAAGCGCGAAAACAGGGAAAATGCGGTGAAGCAGGAGGCTAACACCGGTGAAAAGATCGACCCGGAAAAACAACTCACGGCTAAAGATGACATTGTCGACAGAAAAATTGCTAACCTTAAAACAGACCAGGATGTAAAGTTTAGTACCGTAATATTAAGTTTTTACCAAAGTAGAACGGTATTAAAAGAGGTATTACCAAGTAATGATGCATCAGCATATCAGCTGCCTGCTTCCAAACGTTTGGTTAGCGCATTAATTTATGGATGGTCGCTTTTTATCAATCTGGCCGTTGGTTTCGCCAATATCTGGGTATTCATTTTAGCAGCCATCGGCTTGTGGCTATTGTACAGGTATTATAAACGAAAACACCCGGCATTTTTCGGCACTATAAAATCATAAAAATTTAGTAGCATTTTCGGTAAACATTTCTATTTTTGCGGTACAAAAAATATCGGTATCATGGAGTCAATGGAAAACGCTAACGCAGAGAAACATTACAAACTATTAGTTGTCGCAATCATCATAGGCATTTTTGGTGTATTTATCCGTTTTGCAGGCGATGAAAACTCAGCTTATTTCTCATGGATAGCCAACGCAGCATTGTTAATTGGTACCCTGATAGCTTTAAAAGCTGTTTTCGCAATAATGAAGTAAAGCCCCCCGGCCCCCTGAAGGGGGAGTTTGGGAAATCATATTATAAAAGCCCTGTCCATTTTGGTCGGGGCTTTTTTGGTTCAAAGCATTACGTTTAAAATTATTTTGATCAAAAACAAAATGTCATTTCGACGAACCTAAAGGGGTTTGCGCGCAGGGGGTGAGGAGAAATCTTTTACGCCCTGCAATCAAGGTAGACCGTCGGATTCCAGGGCGTAAAAGATTTCTCTTTCGCGCTCCCCGCAACTCCCCCCGCGTGCTCTATCGAAATGACATTTTTATCTGATAAAAGCAAGTCAAAAGCTTCCTCTTCAGGGGGCTGGGGAGACCTACTTCGGCCTGTACTTTGATTCATTTAATATTTTCTGCGCATCCTTATTGGCCATCAGCTGTTGCAGGGTAACTTCGGGATGTTTATCCATATAGGCACGTACAATTTGCCAGCCCGTCCATACGGCCAGTTTTGGGGCCGATTCATTGCGTTCGCCAAGGCCGGGAGTGAAAGGGGCTTCGGTAAGGTATTTTTGAATTTTGGGATAGTCGGTTTCATACAACAGGTTCTCGTCCAAAAAGTAAGCCCATATCTTCGGCTCAAAATCGGTACACCATTTTAGCTGGTCGCGGGTGTAGCTTATTTTCAGGGTATCACCGGCATCGGGTAAAATTTTGTCCATAAAATACATGATTTTGCCGTTGTAAATCATTTTTGTTAAAAGTGATTTATCGTCATCACTCTCGGGGAACATATCTTCGCGGGCAATGCCTTCAACCACGCGTGGTGTAATATTTTCGGGCGTAAAGTGCCTTGATAAATAATGCGGGAACGCGCTGGTGATGGAAGGGTAAAATCGCGAATTGGCGCCCAAAAACAAATCGAGCCCGATAGCAAAATACCCATCGCCTATAGATGTTTGCGCCTGGAAGCCCGAAAAGTAGCTGTAAACCCTTGGAATCCTTTTTTGCGGATAATAATATTTAATATGCTTAAATGCATCGGTAAGTTCGGCTTCCTGCTTATCCAGTTTGGGGTAAGTAGCCTCCACATCGTGCCTCAGGTCGTTATAGGCTTTGTTGGCAAACACGTTGCGCAGGGTTTTAAAATATGCGGTATCCCTAATGCTGCCCACCGGTAAAATACGCTCAATAAAATCCTGGTAAAATACTTTATACTTATTATGCAGGTGAATAGCCTGCTGCGCCATGGGCTGGGTGCGCATGGCGTCAAAATCCTGGTCAAAGCGTTCAATCTTCACCTCAAGGTCAATATTACTTACATCAACCTTTTTGTTGCGCCCGCAGGCCGACAATATCAGACCGATAAAAAAAATTAAGTAAATTTGTTTTGCTTTATACCGGGTAGTTATCATATTTATCCTTTGAGCAAAAATAATTTTTATTTGCATTAATACGTTACTATACCATCCATGAAAATTGCATTAG
>Ga0307515_10000937_pt1 | contig 66983 bp, 67 predicted proteins | sample 17_EM_MG_FD_194513 | JGI IMG/M metagenome (GOLD analysis project Ga0307515, IMG submission 194513) | Populus trichocarpa ectomycorrhiza microbial communities from riparian zone in the Pacific Northwest, United States - 17_EM | ecosystem: Host-associated > Plants > Roots > Unclassified | place... | reverse complement strand
GTTGTTTCACCGAGGGTGGTTCGCATGCGCCATAGCGATCCCGAGGGGCTTTACCGCGCCCTCGGAGTCACGCCGACCGCCGATCAGGAGACGATCAAGAACGCCTATCGGCGGCTTGCCAAGGAGACGCACCCCGATACCTCTTCGGACGCGTCCGGATTTCGCTTCCAAAAGGTCTACAACGCTTACAAGATCCTGTCGAACGATCAGGCGCGGGAGCGCTATGACAGACGCTTCACCAGGGATGACGAGGGTTATTCCTGGCTTGGCATCGAGCCGGTCTGCTGCTCGCGCTGCGGCGTGGTGACGGCGCAACCGCGAAAGCTCTCCTTCGATCGCGTCTACAGCGCCATCTTCGCATCCTTCAACCGTCCGGTCGAAGGCATCTATTGCCAGCGCTGCGCCCAGACCGAGGCCGTCAAGTCGTCGATTTTCAGCGCGGCGTTCGGCTGGTGGGGCCTCCCCTTCGCGCCATACATGACGCTCAGGGCAATCACGCGCAACGCCCTCGGCGGCACGCGCGACCTGGCAGTCGAAGAACAGCTTCTCTGGCAGAACAGCCGCGCCTTCGCGGCCAAGGGCAACCGCAAGCTCAGCCATGCCCTGGCGCAAAAGCTCGTTGATGCCAGCGATGCCGAAGTGGCCGAGGGCGCCCGCGAGCTTGTCGAGGACATGGAGGCGCGGGGTGCCAATCCACGCAAGATCAAGCTCAAGGATCCCTGGCGCATCAAGCCGCTGAGCGCCATGACGCATCTGATGCTGGCGGCGATCCTGCCGGTGGGCATCGGTGGCGTCCTGCTCGAAAGCCTGCAGCCGGACATCACGCCGGAAACCCGCTCCATCGCGGCGTTGACCTATGCGGCGCCGCTTGAAAAGACCAACGCAATCCTGCCGAAAACGGATCTGAAGCCCTCACCGCTGTGCTGGAAGGTGCCGGAGAATGGCGAGGTCCTCTACCGCATCAATCCGCGGGTCTCGCCTGGCCACGGCATAACGCTGATCAACAACACGCCGAACGAGGCGATCGTGAAGGTCAGGAGCGCTTTCGCAAAGCGCCTGATCGCCGCGGTCTATATGGTGGCCAATGCCAGCGCCGAACTGGGCGGCATTCCCGATGGATATTATGTCGTCCAATATGCGTTCGGCCGGCAACTTGCCAATGGCTGTGTGTCCTTTGTCAATACCGAGGGCGCCTGGCAGTTTCCGGACACTCAGAATCTCCGCACGATCGCGACGGGGCAGGGGCCGCAACATCTCGATTATTCGCTGTCCGTGGATCCTGAAAAAAGCGAAGCGAGCCCGGTCAACCCGGACGCCTTCAATCTCAATTGAGAAATTTGGTCAGACCCACGCGATCTCACTATCCGCATAACGCAGGATGCGATCCTGGGGAATGTCGAGATTGGCCGCATCCTCCCGCCCCACGCCGCCCGCGAGCTTGAAGATGCAGCGGATCACACCGCCGTGGCAGACCGCGACGGTTGGCCGTTCGAGCGCCTTCAGCCATGAACCGACGCGCCAGGACAGGATCTCGTAGCTCTCGGCGAGGTCGCCCGGCGGAATGAAATCCCACTTGTTGACATGGCGCTCTTGGTAACGCTCGGACTGATTGATCTTGATCTCCCGCGAGGTGAAGCCTTCCCAATCACCGAAGCAGATCTCGATCAGCCGTTCGTCGAGGCTGTAGCCGGACGGATCGAGACCGGCGGCGGCGCGGACGCGCTCCATGGTTTCGCGCGCGCGCCCGAGCGGGCTCGAAACGAATTCATATCCGGAGAGATCGCCTGCGACTTCGGCGAGCCTGATACCGTTGCCGGTCGCCTGGGCGCGGCCGGTTTCGTTGAGGGTGATATCCCGCTGGCCCTGGAGCCGGTATTCGGCATTCCAGTCTGTCTGCCCGTGACGGATGATGAAATGGGTCACGGGCATGCGAAAAATCTATTCCTTGACCACCGAAATATCCGGCGCATCGACCGCCTTCATTCCAACCACGTGATAGCCGCTATCGGCGTGGTGCGTCTCGCCGGTTACCGAGCGCGACAGGTCCGACAGCATATAGAGGCCGACGTCGCCGACCTCTTCGATGGTGACGGTACGGCGCAGCGGCGCATTATATTCGTTCCATTTAAGGATATAGCGGAAATCGCCGATGCCGGATGCGGCGAGCGTCTTGATCGGGCCGGCGGAGATCGCGTTCACACGGATGTTCTTCGGTCCGAGATCGACGGCCAGGTATTTCACGCTCGCCTCGAGTGCCGCTTTGGCGACGCCCATGACATTGTAGTTCGGCATCACCTTTTCGGCGCCGTAATAGGTCAGCGTCAGCATGGCGCCGCCGTCCGTCATCAGCTTTTCGGCGCGCCGCGCCACCGATGTGAACGAATAGACCGAGATCTGCATCGTCTTGGCGAAGTTTTCCGGCGACGTATCGACATAACGGCCGGTCAATTCGTCCTTATCGGAGAAACCGATGGCATGAACCAGGAAGTCGATCTTGCCCCAGATCTTCTCGATCTCGGCAAAGGCCGCGTCGATGCTCGCTTCGTCGCTGACGTCGCAATCGCCCGCCACGATGGCGCCGATTTCGGCAGCCAGCGGCTCGACGCGTTTGCGCAGCGCTTCGCCCTGATAGGTGAAGGCGATTTCGCCGCCCTGGGCATGAATGGACTTGGCGATGCCCCAGGCGATCGAGCGGTTGTTGGCGACGCCCATAATGATGCCGCGCTTGCCCGCCATCAATCCGGTCATATATGCCCCTCCAGAAACTGAAAATCCAGTGTCGCCTATGGCACACGCAGCCCGGCGGTTCAAGCGGCGCTCAAATCACCAAAAATTAGCGATAGCAAGATTTGGTGTGCCCAGAAGGGACCTGGCAGTGAAATAGTTGCTTTTAAAAGGAGTTTTCAACAGCGGCTTTTACGAAACCGTCACAGGAACAGCCCTTCGCGTAGGGCACGCATAAGGTCGATGACCTTCTCGTCCGGGTGGTCCCAGAGCATGACCCGGATCTCCACGATCAGGTCGCCGCGCTTGCCGCCGCCCTTGGGCAGACCCATTCCGGGCACCTTGACGGTCCTGTTGGAGCCGGACCATTCTGGCACCTTGATCCTGACGGGACCATCCGGAGTCTCGACAGCCGTGTCGCAGCCGAGAACCGCATTTTCGATGTCGATGTCGTGGAAGGTGTAAAGATCGTAGAAATTCGCACGATACCATTTGTGCGGCTTGAGCCGTAGCGTCGCAACCACATCGCCGCGCCGCATGCCGGGCAGCTTGTGGCCATAGCCTTCCATGCGCACCGTCGTGCCATCCATTGCACCATCGGGCAGGGTGACGCTGAGCAGTTTGCCGTCCGGCAGGGTGATGGCGGGATTGACACGGTTGATCAGATCCTCGATCGACACCATTGCGTCCATGTTGAGGTCAGGCGCCTTCTCCGGCGGCGGCACTTGGCCCGTCAGCCGCTTGACGAGATAGGAAATGAGGTTGAGCGCCGGTGACGGCGCGCCCTCAGCCTGCGGATCGGAAGATTCGAACTCCGCGCGGGCCGTATCGTCCTGAGGCGCGGCTTTCTCCGTCTTGGGAGCTTCCGCTTTCGCGGTGTCCGGTCTGGTCGATTCCGTTTTCGCCGATTCCGTCTTGGCAGGCTCCGGCTTCGGTGCGGACTGTCCGGTGCTATCCGCAGGCTTTTCAGCGGTTCTTTCGGTTTTCCGGCGGTCGCCGAAAATCTTGTTGAAGGCCTCTTTGGCTTCCTCGTCCACGGCACTGCCGGCGGCAGGCTTTACGCTTTCGGCTGCCTTCGGCTCGGCTTCAACCTTGGCTCGGGCCTCGGCCGCAGCCTTGGCGCGGGCTTCCGCTTCGGCTTCCGCCCGCAGGCGCGCCTCTGCCTCGGCTCGTACCCGTGCCTCCGCCTCGGCGCGGGCGCGTTCGGCCCGCTTTTCCATGAAGGTTGGCTCCCTGGTGCCGCTCCGGCCCGGCGCATAGGTGCTGGTCGTGCTGCCGAAAGACGTGCGGTTCAGCATCTCGTCGTAACGACGGCGCTTGTCCGGGTCCTTCAGGAGATCATAGGCGCGACCGGCTTCGGTGAAGCGGGTCTGCGCCTGGGGGTCGTTGCGATTCTGGTCGGGATGCAGCCGCTTGGCCACGTTGCGCCACGCGGCCTTGATTTCGAGCTGGTCAGCCGTTCGGCTGATGCCCAGAATTGCATAGGGGTCGCGCATCCGGTTGTCGCTGGCCATGGATTGGAACTCATTCACCAGGTTGTCATAGTTGGCTTATGTCAGACTTTCGTATCCGTTCGGTAAATGACGATTGGTAGCGCTCGCTTTACGTCATTTCCTTGAATGCGATGATCTGCCAGTCTCCCGAGCCGACGAGGCAGGCCTTGCCGCCATAGTTCGAGATGCCGCGATAGGAATGCCGCGTGGTGATGAACGTCCGGCACACATAGGCGCCGTTGTTCTCCTCGCGGATGGAATTGATCACGCCGGCACTGCCCGTGGTCGTGTTGGCCCAGGGGATGGATACGCTCTGCGACATGCGGCTCAGATCGGCGGAAGACACGGCATTGCGGATCGTCGCTTCATCGGAGACCGTGTCGGACGGCGCTTTATATTCTGCGGTATCGACGGAATTGGTGGTAATCTTGGTGTCGGTCTCGTCGCCGCCCAGCCCCATGCAGCTTGCGAGCAGCAGCGGCACGGCCACGACCGCGGCAAATCGAACCGCAGCTGCGACAGGGGCCTTTTGGGCGCCATCCGGCTTTGATATGTGTCGCAAGCTTGGCCTACAAAACTCGAACAAAAGATAGGGCTTCTTTCAGATCATGAGCGGAAATGAGTTAACAACCAGTGACTTCACCCAGGAAAATGAACCATTTTCTCTGTTTGGTACATGGCTGAAGGAGGCCGAATCGGCCGAGCCGAACGATCCCAACGGGCTGGCGCTTGCCACTGTCGATGCAGATGGCATGCCCAATGTCCGCATGGTACTCCTCAAATCCTTCGATCTGGACGGTTTTGTGTTCTTCACCAATTATGAGAGTCGAAAGGGCCAGGAACTGCTCGGCCAGAAGAAGGCGGCCATGGTGTTTCACTGGAAATCGCTGCGCCGACAGGTGCGTGTCCGTGGCGACATCGAGACCGTTTCCGACGCGGAGGCGGACGACTATTTCGAAACTCGTCCGCGCGGCAGCCGCATCGGTGCCTGGGCCTCCAAACAGTCGCGCCCGCTTGAAAGCCGCTTCGCGCTGGAAAAGGCGGTCGCCGAATACACGATGAAATTCGGCATCGGCCACATCCCGCGCCCCGCGCACTGGTCGGGCTTCCGGCTCAGGCCGGTATCGATCGAATTCTGGGCTGACCGACCGTTCCGTTTGCACGACCGGGTGGAATTCACGCGGGCAGGCGTGGGCTGGGAGAAGGTGCGCATGTATCCGTGACTGGATGGATCAACATTGAGCCTAGCGGCTACCCCCTCCCGTATCACATCTGGGGGTGATGCGGTCGCGAACTTAAGGCGATCAAGTTCATGGTCATTGAAACAATTCACCGAATCCGTTTTAGGCCAGTGTGAATGAAGTCTTGGTGTTAAGAAGGACACCGATGGTTTGGCAACAGGCACGTTAGTCTGCCTCGGTCACTCAAAGTTGGCGGAATTCATGCGCTTCATTTCACCGGGCTACTTCAAACTGATATTGCTCAGTGCAGTATTGATCTTAACCTGCCTACTCGCCTGGAATTTTTCGCGCAGAGATCCGGTCGTCTGGCCACAGAGTGGCCGAGATTACATCGAATGGATGGCATCATCTCTTCGCTCTAAAATGAGAGCAACTACTTGGTGTAGAGCCTCTCGCCACCCAGAAAACATCTATAAGCGTAGCAGAAACGAACAGTACAAGGAAATTGGCGTCTGTCTGTCCGCTCTCATGCCAGTAAGCGAATTTACGAGCGAACTGAGGGGGCGATCAACAGATTACTACCTGAAACGCTTCTACAGAGCTGAAGTTGGAGACAAGTTTTGCGAAGTGACGCTTTCCCGCTTCGACGACGGGGATGAAAGATTAGTTGGCTCGGATTGCTATCTTGGGCTTTTCCCCAAGGCAAAAGATACTGGCATTGGCATGACCGACGACAAATTTGGATAAGTCTTTGCGGCACTGCGCGCGTGCCGCCCTCAGCAGTTCTGGGGGGACCCGAAAGTAATCACTCTGCGACGGTACGACTAAGCTGGGTGCTCCGCTGGCAATCAATGGATAGTGAGCAGGATACGCTCTTCCACTCGGCATAGGTCAACGCCAGCGCGGCGACTATAAAGATCGGATAGAGAGCGTAGCGAAACCACGAATTTCGGACCAGGTTGAGAAGAGATGCAAATATCATATCCATCCCCCAGCATTTAGCCCTTGACCTGTGAGGTCGCAAGGCTGCTGCCCTTCTCAAGGGCGGGGGTGCTGCGGTGCGCCTACTTCAACACCCTGAACGGTATCCCGCTCGCCAGCGCCCTGACATACCGGCCCTTCTGGTAGAGCCCGTTGAACGATATACGCGGCAACGCAGTCGTATCGCTAGCCATATCAGCCGTCAGTACGCCGGGCCGCGTTGTCACGCCAATTGGAACGCCGAGTTCGCGCAAAATCTGCCGCTCGCGCGCCGAGACGGAGCGGGCGTCGCCATAGGTATATGCAAAGCCGTTTGCCCGCTGGCCCGTCATCGCTTCGACCGCTTGCACCGATTGCTCGATCTCGCGCCGTGCGTCCGCTTCAGGCAACCGTGCCAACCCGCGATGGGTGACTGTATGCGCTCCGTAGGAGACGAGCGGGTTTTCGGCGAGCGCGCGAAGTTCATCGGCGCGCATGGTGAGGTCACGGGTGATCGCCAGGGGATCGATGCCATGGCGTCGTGCCTCCTCATCGAGTTGCACGACCGCGCGCGCCTCGTCCGATGTGCCGACGAAATCGGTGACCCGGCCGAAGGCGGCGAGCTTCTGCTCATATGTTGCCGCCGGCACCGGCTCGGTTCCCAGGCCGAAGTCGAAATCGAAGGCGGGCACCTTGTTCAGCAGCGCTTCAAGCGTCTCCCACCAGAGCGAATGCGTATCCTCGATGAAACCCTTGGTGATGAAAACAGTGAACGGCGCATTGTGCCGCGTGAACACAGGCGCGGCATCGGTCTTGTTGTTGCGGTTGCCATCATCCAGCGTAAAGCAGGCGAACGGGCGCTTCGTATCCGGGTTGGTCAGCCGCGCCGGCACGTCTTCAAGGCGGATGAACTCATAGCCGCGTGCAGCAAGCGTCGTCAGCGCCTCATTGAGAAACTCGGGCGTGATCTCGAGAATATCGTTGGGGTGGAAGGATCGGACGAATCGCGGCCGCACATGATGCAGCGTGAAGATCGCACCCAACCCACGTGTTCCGGAGGACATGCCGAACGTATCGAGCACGGCGGAAACTTCGAGACCCGACGTGATTACGGCACGCTTCACTGTGGGCGAGGTCAGGCTCTTGATGAAGCGCAACATGACGGACGTTCCGGTTTCCAATGACCCCGGAACCTATCAGCCGGCTGTTAATCCTTGCTGAATGTTCAGTTCATTCCACGATCTGGAGATCGTTGATCACGCGCTTGCCATCGGTCTCCGTGTAGAAGACGACGACCTTGACGCCCTTCTTGAGGCCGTCAAAGTTGAATTCCTCAGGGGCCTGGTACTTCTTGCCGTCGTCCAGCACCAGCGTCAGGCGGTCTTCGTCGACGCCTTCGATCACCGCTTCGACATCGGCGCTTTCGGCAAACACGCTAAACGGCGTCAGGAAACCTGCGATACCCAGGAAGATTGCGAGGAGGAGGCGCATGGAAGTTCCCTTGACGTTTTTATGTGCAACGTTCTGCTTCCCCATGTCTCACTCCGGAATGTGGCAAAATTTTCTTCGAATTGCGGTATTTCCGGCCGGAAGTGTTAACACGAAATTCGCTTTCTTCAAGCGCCGCCTTGGCGCCATTAGCCAGAGCACTTTTACGCTTCTATTTTCCGCCTCCAGGCACTATGAGTGCCCCGGGAAATCGTGAAGGATGCCGGCTGGCCGGCTCGGAATAAGCATTCATGTCGCACAACACATTCGGACATCTCTTTCGCGTTACGACCTGGGGCGAGAGCCACGGTCCTTCGCTCGGCTGCGTGGTCGACGGCTGCCCTCCGGGTATCCGTTTCACTCCAGATGAGATCCAGCACTGGATGGACAAGCGCAAGCCGGGCCAGTCGAGCTTCGTCACCCAGCGCCGCGAGGATGATATCGTCAAGGTTCTCTCGGGCGTGATGCCGGATGCCGATGGCGTGACGCTGATCACGACAGGCACGCCGGTTTCCATGCTGATCGAAAACACCGACCAGCGCTCCAAGGATTATGGCGAGATCGCCCGGCAATACCGGCCCGGCCATGCCGACTTTACCTATGACACCAAATACGGCATTCGCGACTATCGCGGCGGCGGCCGCTCCTCGGCGCGCGAGACGGCTGCGCGCGTGGCGGCGGGCGGGCTGGCGCGCAAGGTCGTACCTGATGTCACCATTCGCGGCGCGCTGGTGCAGATCGGTGTCCACAAGATCAACCGCAAGAACTGGAACTGGGACGAGGTCGGCAACAATCCCTTCTTCGCGCCAGATCCCGAGATCGTGCCGGTGTGGGAAGAGTATCTCTCCGATATCCGCAAGAAGGGCTCGTCCATCGGCGCCGTCATCGAAGTGGTGGCGGAAGGCGTGCCGGCGGGCATCGGCGCGCCAATCTACGCCAAGCTCGACCAGGATATCGCCTCCGCGCTGATGTCGATCAACGCCGTCAAGGGCGTCGAGATCGGCAACGGCTTCGGTGCCGCCGAAATATCAGGCGAGGAAAACGCCGACCAGATGCGCATGGGCAACGATGGCCAGCCGGTTTTCCTATCCAATCATGCCGGCGGCATCCTTGGCGGCATTTCCACCGGCCAGCCGATCATCGCGCGTTTTGCGGTCAAGCCGACCTCGTCGATCCTGACCGAGAGGCTCTCGATCGATGCCGATGGCAATAATGTTTCGCTCAGGACCAAGGGCCGCCACGATCCCTGTGTCGGAATCCGGGCGGTGCCCGTCGGCGAGGCGATGGTTGCCTGCATCATTGCCGATCACTATCTGCGTGATCGCGGCCAGACCGGCAGATTAGATTAATAGGGGTTTTGGGAATGGCTTACGACCAGAAGCGCGTCGTCGATGCGATCCGGGCTTTCGAGCGCGGCGAGATCGTGGTGGTGACGGATGATGACGACCGCGAGAACGAAGGCGACCTGATCGTGGCTGCAGTTCATTGCACGCCGGAGAAAATGGCCTTCATCGTGCGCCACACATCGGGCATCGTCTGTACGCCGATGCCGCGCGAGGAAGCCAAGCGGTTGAATCTCAATGCCATGGTGGCGGAGAATGACTCGGCTCATACCACCGCCTTCACCGTTTCGGTCGATTTCAAGCATGGTACGACGACGGGCATTTCGGCCGATGACCGCACCGTCACGGTGCGCAACCTCGCTAACCCGAATGTCAGCTCGGCCGATTTCGTCCGCCCCGGCCATATCTTTCCGCTGATCTCCCGCGAGGGCGGCGTGCTGATGCGGTCGGGCCATACGGAAGCGGCCGTCGATCTCTGCCGGCTTGCCAACCTGCCGCCGATCGGCGTGATCAGCGAACTGGTCAATGACGATGGCACGGTCAAGCGCGGCCCGCAGGTCTCGGCCTTTGCCGAGGAACATGGGTTCAAACAGGTCTCGGTCGCCGACCTGATCGCTTACCGCCAGCGCAAGGAAACGCTGATCGAGCGTGTTGCGAGCTTCGAAATCGACACGCCGCAGGGCAAGGCCAAGGCGTTCGCCTATTCGCTGCCCTGGGATCCGATGCAGCATCTCGCCGTCGTCTTCGGCGATATCCGCGATGGCGAGGATGTCCTCGTCCGCCTGCATATGGAAAATGTCGCGGCCGACGTGTTTGGCAATCCCCGCCCGGTCGATCGCTTCATGGCGCGCATGGCCGAGGAAGGCCGTGGCGTCATCGTCTATCTCCGCGAGGGCTCGGTCGGCGTCGGCGCCACCGAACATAACCGCAAGATGGGCCACGGCCGCGAAGGCCATTCCGAAGCGCAGGCGCGCGAGAGCGAATGGCTGGAAATCGGGCTCGGCGCGCAGATCCTGAAAGATCTCGGCATCGCCTCGATCAAGCTGCTCTCGTCACGCGAGCGCCACTATGTCGGCCTCGAAGGCTTCGGCATCAAGATCGCGAGCACGGAGTTGCTCTGATGTTCGTTCTGCATGTCGGGCCGCACAAGACCGCGACGACCTGGATGCAGACGAACCTGCACTACAATGCGGCGACACTTGAGAAGGCCGGCTGGCTTTATCCGCAGGTGGGCGAGCGCGTGGTGATCGCCCATCACGACCTCTCGGACCATCCTGCCGAGATACTGGATAACGGCGGCCGCAAGGTCGCCGCGTTCCGCAAGATTGCCGGGAAGGCTGCTGCCGGCAATCTCAACATCCTGCTGTCCTCGGAAGGCTTCAGCAAATGGCGGCCGCAGCATCTCAAGCGGCTGCAGGAGATCATGTCGCCGCATGAATTCAGGATCGTCTACACGCTGCGCGACCCGGTTTCGCTGGTCTATTCGCTCTGGGCGCAAAAGGTGAAGACGGGCGGGCCGAAGTCGTTTCCCGAGCACTACGAGGAGCAGATCCGCAAGGCTGGCAGGTCGCGAGTGCTCGATCCTCTCGCCGACCTCCAGAAGTACCGGGAGATCGAAAACGCCAGCCTCCGCATTCTGCTCTATGATGAAATCGCCCGGCAGGGGCGCGACATATTCGACGTGCTGACCGAGGATGTGCTGGCGATCGGCCGCTTGCCGCATGTGGAAGCCGATAGCGCCAACGAGCGCGAGCCGTTGGAAATGACCGAGTTCATGCGTACCATGCTGGTGAGGATGGGCCGTTGGAAAGGCAAGGAGCGGGTCAATATCGGCCGTGTCTTCAAGCATATGCTGACAGGAGCGACCCGCAGCGCCATCATCAAGGCGGTGGCGGAAGCGCCTGAGGCCCGTCGCATGACGACCATCGACCGTAGTCATCTCAAGATGGAGCGCAAGATCCTCAAGAATTTTTCCGCCTTCATGGTGCCGCCGCCCGGCGAGAAGCTATTCCTCGAAGGCGAGGCGACATTCGACTATTACGACGACAACGTGCTTGCCGCCGACCCCAGGGTGAAAGCACTTCTAGACGACCTGACGAACAAATTCCGCCCCGGTGGGTTCAGGATGACTGTCGCCAATCTGGCGCGATCCTGGCTGATGGGCTGGCGGCGGCTCGTCAACAGGTTCAGGTGACCCGATGCTCGTCATCCATATCGGCCCGCGCAAGACCGCTACGACCTATCTGCAATCGAATTTCTATCGCAACCGCAAGGAACTGCTCGAAAAGGGCTGGCTCTATCCCATCGTTTCGCAGCGCGCCCAGAACGCGCATCATGGGGTGGTCTCTTCGAAGGAAGACGTTCTCTCGGAAAATGGTGCGCTGTTCAAGCGCCTGAAACGCGCGGCCGGTCAGGCCAAGCGCGCGAATGCCAACATGCTGATCTCCTCGGAAGGCTTCCGCAAATGGAAGGCGAAGGAGTTCGTCAAGCTGGGCAAAGTGCTCGATCAAGATGACGTGCTGATCGTCTACACCTTGCGCGATCCGCTTGCACTGCTGTTCTCGGTATGGGGCGAAACGGTCAAGAACGGGCGGGGCACGTCGTTTCCCAGATATGTGGAGCGCCATCTCGCCGATCCCCTTGGCTCGGACGTCATCAACGCGCTGATCGAACTCGAACCGATCCTGAACCACCCCAGGCTCCGGCTCGCCGTCCTGAACTTCGAGGAAGTCCGGCGCGGCAACGAAGACATCTACACTGCTTTCGGCAAGCACATTCTCGGGCTGGAGGGTCTGCTTCCCTCGCGCGAAAAGCCTGCCAACTTCTCTTTTCCGGTCGAAATCTCCGATTATCTCAGGCATCTGGCCAAGACGACCGGCTACGACCCGAAGAAGAGCGACATGCTCTTTTCCAGGCTCTTTCTCGCCTGCCATTCGACCGCCGACATGGAGAAGATCACCGTGGCGATCCGCGAGGCGGGGCGGGAGGAGAGGCAGGTCGTCCGCCTCGACCGTGGCGATGAATGGTATGGCGCGCTGGAGGCCGAGATCATCGCCAAACTTGGGCCTCGGCTGCTTCCCATGCCGGCCGATGCAAAGATTTTCCCCCGTGGCGTGACAGAGATCGTCTCCCACGACATGGATCGGCTGGCCACGCATCCCGAAATCGCGAAACTTCTTGCCGACTCGGTGAATAAGTTGAAGGCTGGCCGCGTACCATGGACGAAAAGCCGCTTCATGCGGGCATGGCGCTACATCCAGCGAACCCTCGGCTTCTGACCGGGGCCAAGGTCGGGGAAACAGCATGTGGGACTTCTCGATAAGCCGCACACTCGGGCTTATGGCTCAGACATTCCCGTTCATTCTCCTGCGCATGGCTGTCTATTTCGGCATTACCATCGCCTATATCGCGGCAACCGGGGCAGGGGCGGCCATCGGCTACGGCGTCGGCCATATCAGCGATGATCCCGCGAGTTTCGGCATCTGGGGCGGCGTCGGCGGCTTCGCGGTGGTGTCGATCGCGGTCTATTGGATCCGCGAATACCTGCTCTACATCCTGAAGGCCGGCCACATCGCCGTGATGGTGGAACTGATGCAGGGCAAGGCGCTGCCCTCCGGCCAGGGCCAGATCGCCCATGCTCGCGCGGTCGTCACCGCGCGTTTCGGCGAGGCTAATTTCCTGTTCCTGCTCGACCAGCTGATCAAGGGCGTCATCCGCGCCATCACCGGCCTTCTCGGCGGCATCGCCATGTTCCTGCCGATCCCGGGCCTGCAGGGACTGATCGGCCTGATCAACGGCGTCGTCCGCATGTCGCTGACCTATGTCGATGAGATCATCCTCGGCTATAATATCAAGACCGGCTCGACCAATCCTTGGGAAACATCGCGCCAGGCGCTGGTGCTCTACGCGCAGAACGGCAAGACCATGATCAAGAACGCGATCTGGCTCACCCTGATGCTCTATGTCGTGGCGATCGTGATCTTCATCGTCATGCTGGCGCCGATGGCGACGCTCTTCTACATCATGCCCGGCCATCTCGCCGGCTGGTCCTTCGTCGCCGCGATCGTCTTCGCCTGGGCCTTCAAGGCTGCGTTCCTCGAGCCGTTCGCGATCGCCGCGCTGATGGATGTCTATTTCCGCGCCATCGAGGGCCAGGTGCCGAACCCGGAATGGGACGCAAAGCTGTCGGAGGCGTCGGCGAAGTTCAGGGAGTTGAAGGACAAGGCGTTGGGTGGGGTGGCGGCGTGATTCTGTTTCGTGCCGTCAGCAGCGGGCGTCTCATTCATGCTCTCCCCGATGGATCGGGGCAGGCGCGCTCTGCGCCATGAGCGGTCATTGCGATCACCGGAGAATAGGTAGAATCTGGGTAAGGTGGGCCTAGCTGCTTTCGTCGATTCTCGATGGCGCTATCTTAGCTCCAACCGGTTTAGTTGAGAAATAGCGCCTATGAGATTTATCGCCTCGCTCTTGTTTCTTTTCCCAGCGTCAGCGGCAATGGCTGTGATGCCTGCAGGGCCGCCGCCATGGTCATGCTATGTGTTGGCAGCGTGCAATGCTGCGGAAATGTGCATTCATCTGACTGCCCTTCCGATGAAGTTCACGCTTACTCAGATCGAGGGCGATGCCAGCAAGTACCGTCTGGAGGGATATGATGGTTATGAACAGATCGCTTTGGAACTTCCTAGCCACGAAGAGGCCAAACACTTTGCTGAAACCTATAGCTCTGTTGAGAGTCCCCCGTTCATATTAATTCCAAATAACACGATTTCCGACACGAATAGTTTTTGGCTCCAGACAATCTCGCGGCGCGGCAATGGCCAGCGCATCTTGACAGAGGAGAAGATGCTTGTTGCTTGCGGCAGCATTCGAAAATGATAAGCAAAGACAGGAAAGCGGCCATGTTGCGATCATACAAGACGCAGACATATCAGACTGAACTTGGCCGCCACATCCGCAATGGGTCGCAAGCCGCCAATCGCCCCATCTCGAGCGATCGGCATTTACGCGGACAAGCAGGCACACTCGTCCCTCCTGACGAGGAACCTCACCCCTTGAACCGCCCCTCGGACACCAGCGCCCTGTACGTGCTGCGCATCTCGCCGCGATCGGTGTAGCAACCGCGCAGGTAGCGGTCGCCCTCGGTTGCCGAATAGGCCGAGCGGCCGTGCACGATGCGGTGATTGTCGAACACGATGCATTCGGTGGCTTCGAGCCGAAACCGCATCAGGTATTTGTCCGATTGCAGCATGCGACCGAAGCGGCGGAAGGCGGGATAGTAGCTGTCGAGGAAATCCTGCGGCAGGTCGAACATATCGGCCATGTGCTGGCTGATCGTCAGGCCCGAGACCTCGCCATGCGCGTCGAGTTCGATCACCCGCTGGCGCGAGCGCATGTCGTAGTGGTCATGCTCGCAGTAATAGGGAATGTCGGTCTCCGACAGCAGTTTGAACTCTTCCGGGAATTCCGTCCTGAAGTCATTGGCGACGGCGACGCCATCGAGGAAGAGGTTCGCGCCACCCTTCACGCTGTTGGCACGGCAATGCAGGAACTGCACGCCCGGCGCCACGTCTTCGGCCGGCGTATCGGTATGCATTTCGAGCGCCTTGGCGGTATAGGCGAGGTTGGTCGGCTTGATATGGGTCTTGACGTCGAAATATTCGCCGAAAAAGGTCGGGCGGATATGGCCGATCAGCTTGGCGAGGTCATCGAGGCCCTGGTTGCTGTCCGGCATGTCGGTGATGATGGCAACACCCTCGACCAGCATCGCCTCGATCCATTGCGCGACAAGCGTCTGGTCGGCGAGCAGTGCCGGCTGCGAGAAGCGGGCGATATCGGGGTAGTGATCCGAATGCCAGGCGCGGCGCGGCAGGTCGGCGGGGTCGTGGCGCGGCGTGCCGTTCGCGTATTTGGCCAGGAATGCGAGCGGATGGCGTGTCCTGTGGCCACTGCCGGCCCATTCGATTTCCAGCACGCCGTCCGAAATCTTCACCTGCGCGGGAGTTGGCGCCTCGGCCTCATGGAAGATGTCAAAGGTGCGCTCGCGTGTCTGACTGTCGAACGATGTCGGGCAATTGTCGCGGAGCCAGTAGTTGTTGAAATAGGCGGTGGTGCCGTCGAGCAGCGGCACATCGATGCCATACTCCTTGAGCCGCACGGCCTGGCTGAGGCTGATGTCCATTTTTTGGTCCTGTCTGTCTAATATTTGTGCCGCGCGCCATCTGGGAGGGATATTGCACTCAATGCATTGACTTTAAAGGGATACGTCGCTTCTATGAAGCCGGAATCTTCTTATGATAAAATAACCGATGGATTATATTGATGGTATCGCCGCTACCGCCCTTGCGCCTTCTGTCGGTCTTCGAGGCCGTGTTGCGTACGGGCAGCGTCCAGCGGGCGGCGATGGAGTTGAACGTCACCCAGCCGGCGGTGAGCCAGGCGCTGCGGCAGTTGGAGGATCATGTCGGCACCAGGCTGCTCGACCGCAAGACGCGGCCGGCGATGCGCACGGAAGCCGGGCGAATCCTCGAGGTCGCCGTCACCGAGGGCCTGGGCCGGATTGCGGATGCGATCGACCATGTCAGGCATTTGCAGGTGGCCGAGGATTCCGCGACCGTCGCCTGCTCGGTCGGCGTCGCCACCTATTGGCTGATGCCGAGGCTGGCGCGATTCTCGGCGGAGCATCCGCAGGTGACCGTAAACGTCATGACCACGCTGCAAGGCGCCCCGCGTCTCAATCCGGCGGTCGATCTCGCGATCCGCTACGGCAATGGACGATGGGTGGATGGCACGGTGGAAAAGCTGTTCGACGAACGCGTCGTGCCGGTTTGCAGCCAGCCGTTTCGCGACCGGCTCAAGTCGGCGGGCGTCAAGCTCGATCGGGCCACGCTGCTGCATGTCAATACCGACGACCCGGCCTGGATCACCTGGTCCATCTATCTCAAAAGCAAAGGGCTGCGGGAAAATCTGGTGGCGGGCCGCCGCTTCACCAATTACGTGCAGGCGACCCAGGCAGCGCTCGACGGCCAGGGCGTAATGCTGGGATGGGAATCGATCACCGGCGACCTGGTGCGGGAAGGGCGGCTGGTCGAGTTGAACGACCTGCCTCTTATTCCCACGGATGCGTTCTATCTCGTCACCACACAGTTGATCGGCGAGCGCCCATCGGCGCGTCTTCTAGCGGATTGGCTGCTTGGATCGGCTTAAGCCTTCGTCCCGCCCACCGTCACGTCGTTCATTCTCAGATGCGGCTGGCCGACGCCGACGGGCACCCACTGGCCACCCTTGCCGCAATTGCCGATGCCGGTGTCGAGCTTGGTGTCGTTGCCGATCATGGTGATCCGCTTCATCGCGTCCGGCCCATTGCCGATCAGCATCGCGCCCTTGACCGGCCGGCCGATCTTGCCGTTCTCGATCATATAAGCCTCGGTGCAGGAGAAGACGAACTTGCCCGAGGTGATATCGACCTGCCCGCCGCCGAAGGACACGGCATAGAGGCCCTTCTTGACTGAGGCGATGATCTCTTCGGGCGTCTTGTCGCCCGACAGCATGTAGGTGTTGGTCATGCGCGGCATCGGCACATGGGCATAGGATTCGCGGCGCCCGTTGCCGGTCGGCGTCATGCCCATCAACCGGGCATTCTGGCGGTCCTGCATGTAGCCGACCAGCCGGCCGTCCTCGATCAGCACGTTGTAGCCCGCCGCCGTGCCCTCATCGTCGATGGTGATCGAGCCGCGCGCGCCGTCGATCGTGCCGTCGTCGACGACGGTCACGCCCTTGGCGGCAACCATCTCGCCCATCAGGCCGGCAAAAGCCGAGGTCTTCTTGCGGTTGAAATCGCCCTCCAGGCCATGGCCGACGGCTTCGTGCAGCATCACGCCCGGCCAGCCCGAGCCGAGCACCACATCCATCGAGCCCGCCGGTGCATCATCGGCCGAAAGATTGACCAGCGCCTGGCGCAAAGCCTCGTCGGCAGCGTATTTCCAGCTTTCCTCGGTCAGGATTTCGGAAAACGGCTTGCGGCCGCCGAAACCGTAGGAGCCGCTTTCCTGTCGCGATCCATCGCCGGCGACGACGGAGAAATTCAGCCGCGTCATCGGCCGCGTGTCCTTCACGTGGCTGCCATCGGCGCGGATGATCTCGATCGTCTCCCAGGATGCGGAGATCGATGCCGAGACCTGCCGCACCTTGGCGTCGCTGGCACGGATATAGCTGTCGATTTCGGTGAGCAGCGCCACCTTCTCCTCGAAACTCGGCGCGCCGATCGGGTTCTCGTCGCCGTAGCGGCGGGCATTGGTCTTCTGGGGTGCGGCGGCGTAGGAGCCGGAATAGCCGCGCGTCACGGCGGTGACTGCGTCGCCCGCGCGCTTCAGCGCCGCTTCCGACATTTCGCCCGAATGTGCATAGCCGACGGATTCGCCCGCCACCGCGCGCAGGCCAAAGCCCTGATCGGTGTTGAAGCTCCCGCCCTTCAACCGGCCGTTGTCGAAGGTCAACGACTCCGATTGCGAATATTCAAGATAAAGCTCGCCATCGTCGGCGCCTTGAAGCGTGTCGGACACGAAGGACTGGACGCCGGCTTCGCTGATGTCGAAATTCGAAAGGAGATCGGTTTTCATGGTCCAGTGTCCTGATTTGTATGTTCGTCCATTTAGGACCGGCATAATGTCGAAGCAAGGGCGGGGTTGAATGATTGCCATTGTGGCGCGAAGACAATACTCTTGATGAACAGACATTACTGGAACCGGACGATGGCAACGAAAGTGACGGCAAGAGGGCAGGTGACCATCCCCAAGACGGTACGCGATTTTCTGGGCATAGGTCCGGGCAGCAGGGTGGACTTCAAGCATTCCCCCGACGGTAATATTGTCTTGGTGCCCGCTAATGATGCGAGGCCGACCAGTCGGTTTGCTCGTCTGCGCGGACATGCCGGACCAGGTCCTAGTACCGACGAGATCATGGCACTTCTGCGTGCTGATCCTTGATTCTGGTCGATGCGATTGACGCCGAACGTCGATCGTTGGTCGCGCTACCGAAGCGCATGGACCGAAACATGGCCTTCCTTTTCGCCGCGGCTCGGCCTGATCATGATCTCGACATCCTGATTGAGCGATGTGAGAAAGCCCATGAGCCGCTCGACCGAGAACCCTTCCAGTCTGTAGTTGACCAGGGCAGACACTTTGGACTGTGGAATTCCAAGCAGGGATGCCGCGGAAGTCTGCCGGAGTTTGCGTGCCTTGAGTATCGTGTTGATCTCTAGCGCGAGACGAGTCTTGGTCTGGCGCCCAACTGCGTCCGGAAGGTTGAGATCGGCGAAAACATTCGCGCTGCCGTGTTCGATGTCCATTGTTGCCTCCGTCACTTGCTGGATCTTTCGTGATCTTCCCTGGCCCGTTTCAATCTCTCGCTGATGAGATCGATATCGCTTGTCGCGGTGCGTATTCCTGAAGGACTCTTCTTCTGGAAGGCATGCAACACATAGATCGCCGCTTCAAACCGAATGGTGTAGACAGCGCGATATGTATCGCCATCATGGCTCTCTACGATTTCGAGAACGCCCGGGCCTTCGCCTTTCCATGGCTTGGCATGAGGATGTTTTCCGCCAAGTTGCGCAAGGCCGAGCGCATAGCCCATGTCGTTGATGACGTCTTGCGGGAACGTCATGAAATCCCGCTTCGACGAGCCAACCCAATGGAGCGGCTTTTCACCAGATTGAAAGGGAGGCCTCGTCATGGATGAATTATACCCAAACAGGTATAAATTCGCAAGATGCGTTCTTTGCCATCACGGCAGCGCGTCATACCCTTCGCCGAAACCCTTGAGGTCCACGGGAATGCCAATCCCTTCTTCCGGTGACTGGAAGACGATGAAGGTGGCGGTCTTGCCGGCGCGGAAGGTCTTGAGCAGCGCGTCTTCCAGCACGACTTCCGCATAGCAGCCGTCGGAGAAGCAGCGGACGAAATAGGCGCGCCCGATATCCTTATTATCGACGTTGAGGCCCAGCCCGTTGGGCAGCAGCACGCCGAGAGGCGCGAGAACCCGGAGAATCTTGGCCTTGCGGTCGGCGGTCTTGAGCACGACGACGGACAAGCCCACCTCCGGCCGGTCGTCGGCGATCACGTTCTGCATCAGCGCGCATTGCTCCTCGCCGGCCCCGGCGGGCTTGTCGCAGACGATCGACCAGGCGCCATGATTGGACTTGACGACGCCCGGCTGCTGCTGGGCAGCGGCTGGCAGGCATAGCAATGCGAGGAAGCTTGCGACGAGGCAGCCCAGGCGTGAGGGACTACGAAAAACCATGAAAACCTCGGTTTCGAATCATTGGGGCGTATCATACGGTCCGGTCAGCGGGGCGCCAGCGTCAAATTCGTCCAGCACACGCAGCTCCAATCCTGATATCGCATCGGCGACTTGCGCGGCACTGGAGTTGGCTCGGCTGCGTCAACTCGACTTCAATCCGATCACTGCGGCGAAAGCGCGGCAACTCCTTGGTGGCAAAGAGGAAAATCCTCTGGCCTTGGGAACATCACCGGTCTACACTGGAAAGGCTTGAAATTGCGCAAAAATGCCGCATGAAACAACCCTCCTGCCTGTTGCGGCTGGCCCGAAACTATGGTTTTAAGGGGGCATTATTGCAGGGATTCTGCGTCTTTTGGTTTGACCCGGCTCAAACACTTGGGGAGAATATTCGTGAAGAACACAGCTCTTGCGGCGCTGAGCTCAATCATGGGCCTTCTGTTCGCGTCAAGCGCTCTTGCTGATCAGCCTTATCCTTGGCAGATCGACCTTCAGCCCGCGGCGACGAGCCTGATGGAGGAAGCGCGCTGGTTCAACCTCTATACATTGTGGTTCATCGTTCCCATCACGCTCTTCGTGCTTGCTCTGCTCGTCATCGTGGCGATCAAGTTCCGCAAGTCGGCCAATCCGGTGCCGTCCAGGACCAGCCACAACACGCTGATCGAGATCGTCTGGACCGTCGGCCCTGTCGTCATCCTGCTGTTTTTCGCCATTCCCTCGTTCCAGCTGCTGACAACCCAGTTGACCCAGCCCGCGAACCCGGATCTCACGGTCAAGGTCACCGCGACGCAGTGGAAGTGGTCCTATGAATATCCTTCCGTCGAGAATGGCCCGTCATTCGACTCGCTGATCCTCGATGACAAGGACCGCGCTTCGCTCGGCAAGGAAGACAAGGCGGCCTACCCGCGCCTTCTCGCGGTCGACAACGAACTCGTCGTGCCGGTCAACAAGACCGTTCGCGTGATCGTCACCGCCGAACCCAGCGACGTCATCCATGCCTTCGCCATGCAGTCGTTCGGCATCAAGGTCGATGCCGTGCCGGGTCGCATGAACGAAACCTGGTTCAAGGCCGATCGCGAGGGCCTGTTCTACGGCCAGTGTTCGGAGTTGTGTGGCAAGGACCACGCATTCATGCCTATCGCCATCCGTGTCGTGAGTGAGGACAAATATAAAGCCTGGCTCACCGCTGCCGCAACCGACCTGACGGGTGCCAACAAGGCTCTGATGGCCGCCGTTGACGGTCCGTCGAATGTCGATGTCGCCGCAAGCGACGCGAAATAATTCATTCCAGGGAAAGCGATCACAATGGCTGACCATTCCGAACACGCCCACGCCGCTCATGATACGCATGACGCCCACGGGCATGAAGAACATCACCACACGCCGGGCTTTGCTGCGCGCTGGCTGTTTTCGACCAACCACAAGGACATCGGCACGCTCTACCTGATCTTCGCGATTTTCGCGGGTGTCATCGGCGGCGCACTGTCGGTGATGATGCGCATCGAGCTGCAGGAGCCTGGCATTCAGCTCTTCCACGGCCTGGCCCAAATGGTCTACGGCGTGGATGCCAATGCTGCGCTCGATGCTGGCAAGCAGATGTTCAACGTGTTCACGACGGCGCATGCGCTGATCATGATCTTCTTCATGGTCATGCCCGCGCTGATCGGTGGCTTCGCCAACTGGATGGTGCCGATCATGATCGGTGCGCCCGATATGGCGTTTCCGCGCATGAACAACATCTCCTTCTGGCTCATTCCTCCGGCCTTCCTCCTGCTGGTTCTGTCCATGTTCGCGGAAGGCACCACGGGCGCGCACGGCGTCGGTGGTGGCTGGACCATCTATCCGCCGCTTTCCACCACCGGTTCCGCCGGCCCGGCTGTCGATCTGGCGATCTTCGCGCTGCATATCGCGGGCGCTTCGTCGATCCTCGGCGCAATCAACTTCATCACCACGATCCTCAACATGCGCGCGCCTGGCATGACCATCCACAAGATGCCGCTGTTTGCCTGGTCCGTGCTGATCACCGCCTTCCTGCTGCTGCTGTCGATGCCGGTTCTCGCCGGCGCCATCACCATGCTGCTGACCGATCGCAATTTTGGCACCACCTTCTTCTCGCCCGAGGGCGGCGGTGACCCGATCCTGTTCCAGCATCTGTTCTGGTTTTTCGGCCATCCGGAAGTCTATATCCTGATCCTGCCGGGCTTCGGCATCGTCAGCCATATCATTTCGACTTTCTCCAAGAAGCCGGTCTTCGGCTATCTCGGCATGGCCTATGCCATGGCAGCGATCGGCGCAGTCGGCTTCGTCGTCTGGGCGCACCACATGTACACAGTCGGCATGTCGCTGCAGTCCCAGCGCTACTTCGTCTTCGCCACTATGGTCATCGCGGTGCCGACGGGCGTCAAGATCTTCTCGTGGATCGCCACGATGTGGGGCGGCTCGATCGAGTTCCGCACTCCGATGCTCTGGGCGATCGGCTTCATCTTCCTGTTCACAGTCGGTGGCGTCACCGGCGTGCAGCTCGCCAATGCCGGTCTCGACCGCGTGGTGCACGACACTTACTATGTCGTCGCGCACTTCCATTACGTGCTGTCACTAGGCGCCGTGTTCGCGATCTTCGCGGCGTGGTATTACTGGTTCCCTAAGATGACCGGCTACATGTACTCGGAATTCCTTGGCAACCTGCACTTCTGGGTGATGTTCGTGGGTGTGAACCTCGTGTTCTTCCCGCAGCATTTCCTTGGCCTTGCCGGCATGCCGCGCCGTTACATCGACTACCCGGATGCCTATGCCGGCTGGAACTTCGTGTCCTCGATCGGCTCCTACATCTCGGTCGTCGGCGTCGCGATCTTCTTTGCCTGTATCATCGAGGCATTCATGAAAAAGCGCGTCGCGGGCGACAATCCGTGGGGTGTGGGCGCCGACACGCTGGAATGGCAGCTTTCTTCGCCGCCCCCGTACCACCAGTGGGAACAGCTTCCGCGCATCAAGTAATTCGCGGCCTGCCGAACCTGGAAACCGCCTTCGGGCGGTTTCTCCCTAAAGAAATAGAGTTATCTAAATGGCATTGATAGAAGGCGAGAGCGTAATATCCGGTCAGGACGCCCTGAGGATTTCAGAGGCGACGTTCAAGGATTACTTTGAACTCCTGAAGCCGCGAGTGATGTCGCTCGTCATCTTCACGGCGTTTGCCGGCCTCGTTGTCGCGCCGGGCCATATCAACCCGGTCATCGGCTTCATCGCCATTCTCTGCATCGCAGTGGGCGCTGGCGCATCCGGCGCGCTCAATATGTGGTACGATGCCGATATCGACGCCGTCATGACCCGCACCGCCGGCCGGCCGATTCCTTCGGGCCGCATCCTGCCGGGCGAGGCGCTGGCCTTTGGCCTCATGCTTTCGGGCTTCTCGGTCGTCATCCTCGGGCTGGCCGTCAATGCGCTTGCTGCGGGGTTGCTCGCCTTTACGATCTTCTTTTACGCCGTCATCTACACGATGTGGCTCAAGCGCTGGACGCCGCAGAACATCGTCATCGGCGGTGCGGCCGGCGCATTCCCGCCGATGATCGGCTGGGCTGCGGTCACCGGCGGCGTGTCGGTCGAAAGCATCACGCTCTTCCTGATCATCTTCCTCTGGACGCCTGCGCATTTCTGGGCCTTGGCGCTGTTCAAGATGCGCGATTATGGCGCTGTCGGCGTGCCGATGCTGCCGAACGTGTCGGGCGAGAAGGTCACCAAGGACCAGATTCTGATCTATGCCCTGCTGACGGCCGCCGCTGGCGTGGCGCCCGCGTTCCTGGGATTTGCCTCGCCCGTTTATGGTATCCTCACCGGCGCGCTCGGATTGGCGTTCGTCTGGTTCGCGGTTCTCTGTCGCCGCATGCCGGAGGGCGATGCGGCCATGGTTCCGGCCAAGAAACTGTTCGCCTATTCGATAGTTTACCTCTTTGCGGTCTTTTCATGCCTGATGGCGGATCATTTCGCCGTTCAGGCATGGACCAGCCTGAAGGGAGTGGTCTGACATGGTGGACAGGATCGATCTGACCGAAGCGCAACGTAAGTCGCGTCGCAACCGCAACATTGCGATCGGCGTGGCGCTGGCTGCACTCGTCGTACTCTTTTATGCTGTGACGATTATCAAGATGGCCCCGGGAGCAGTGCACTGATGGCCGATCCGCACGACACCAAGGCAAACGACCGGCGCAATATCCGCGTTCTGGCGTCATGCGTCGTCTTCGTCGCCTCGATGGTCGGAATGGCCTACGCTTCCGTGCCGCTCTACGACATGTTCTGCCGCGTCACCGGTTATAATGGCACGACGCAGAAGGTCGAGCAGGCGTCCTCCGTCATCCTCGACCACAGGATCCGCGTCGAACTCGACAGCAATTCGGCCTCCGACCTCAACTGGGATTTCAAGCCGGTCGATCGTGGCGTGAACCCACGTATCGGCGAAACGGTCCAGGTCAACTTCCGGGTGACCAACAATTCCAAACGCGAGAAGACGGGGCGCGCTGTGTTCAATGTGACGCCGATGATCGCAGGCGCCTATTTCAACAAGCTCGAATGCTTCTGCTTCACCGATGTGACGCTGAAGCCGGGCGAGACGCGGGACATGCCCGTGGTCTTCTTCGTCGATCCGGAAATCGCGAATTTTCCCGACACCAGGGATATGAAAGTCATCACGCTCTCCTATACCTTCTATCAGGAAGACAAGCCCAAGCCTGTCGCCCAGAAGGTTGAGGACGGCGGCGCAAAGAAACTGTAGTTTGTTTGCGCGGCGCATGCCGCGCAGCAGGGGTCAATAGCCGGGGATTAGACATGGCGAGTGCACACGGAAAACAACACGACTACCATATCATCGATCCGAGCCCCTGGCCGATCATCAGCTCCATCGGTGCGTTCCTGCTGGTGTTCGGCGGCGTGTGCTACATGCGTTGGCTGCATGGCAATCCCTTCCACTTGTTCGGTGGCGATATCGCCAATCCGTGGCTGGTGTGGATCGGCCTCGCCATCACGCTTTATTCGATGTTCGCCTGGTGGTCGGATACGGTCAAGGAAGGCCATGAGGGTCATCACACCGAGGTCGTGGCGCTGCACCTGCGCTATGGCATGATCATGTTCATCGCCTCCGAGGTGATGTTCTTCGTCGCCTGGTTCTGGGCGTTCTTCGATGCCAGCCTGTTCGCCAACGAGGCGATCCAGGCTTCGCGCGTCACTTTCACCGGTGGCCAATGGCCGCCGAAGGGCCTCGAAGTTCTCGATCCCTGGCACCTGCCGCTCTACAACACCATCATCCTGCTTCTCTCGGGCACGACGGTGACCTGGGCGCACCACGCGCTCCTGGAGAATGATCGCAAGGGTCTGATCCAGGGTCTTGTGCTCACCGTTGCGCTTGGCGTGCTGTTCACCACCGTACAGGCCTATGAGTACATCCACGCTCCGTTCGGCTTCTCCGAGTCGATCTATGGCGCGACTTTCTTCATGGCCACCGGCTTCCACGGTTTCCACGTCCTTGTCGGCACGATCTTCCTGCTGGTCTGCCTGATCCGTGCGATCATGGGGGGCTTCACGCCGGAGCGTCATTTCGGCTTCGAAGCGGCCGCCTGGTACTGGCACTTCGTCGACGTGGTCTGGCTGTTCCTTTTCTTTTCCATCTACATCTGGGGTGGTTGGGGCGCGCCGCTGGCGCATTGAGGCCGGCGCATTGATTGATCCGAAGGGCGGCCGGGCAACTGGCCGCCCGTTTCATTTTACGCGAGGAAATCCGAGATGGACGACATACGCACCGAGGACAGCCCGAACGGCGGCCGCTACATGATCGGCGAGGCGGGGCAGCAGGCGATCATGACCTTCTCCCGCGCGTCTTCCAAACTGGTCATCATCGACCACACTGAAGTGCCAGATCAGTTTCGCGGGCAAGGGATCGGCGTCAAGCTCTCGCTTCATGCCATCAAGGCCGCGCGCAAAGGCGGCTGGAAGATCATACCGCTCTGCCCGTTCTTCAGGGCGCAGGTGGAGCGGCACCCCGAATGGAATGATGTGATCAGCCATTAGAGCATGCTGTTTTGATTTGGAAGCAGTTCTGCCGGAGCAGTTTTTCGTCAGGGCAGAGGCGATTGGCGAAGGGCGTACCCAGATGTACGTCCGAGACGATCGCCTCTGATCCTGGCGGAAAGATGCCCGGCCCTTCGGGTTGGCTGAAACGGGCCGGCCGACCGCCCGGCCGGCTTGGCCGTAGATCTGGCTACGACGCGCGCCGGCCGGTCGACCATCCGACTCCGTTTGAGCCAACAGAACTGCTTCCAAATCAAAACAGCATGCTCTAATGCCGCATTTCAATCGGCCGTGCGATGGTCTATCAGTCGATCATGATCGATACCGAACGAACAGAAGACCAAGCCCTTTTCCCGCCCGTTGATCCCGTACGCGCGGGTCTGTCCTGCACCTGCCCGCGTTGCGGCCAGGGCAAATTGTTCGACGGGCTGCTGAAGGTGCGGCCAATGTGCCGCAATTGCGAGCTCGATTATTCCTTCGCCGATGCCGGCGATGGCCCGGCGGTCTTCGTCATCATGATCATCGGCTTCATCGTGGTCGGCCTGGCGCTCTATGTTGATTCCAATTACGGCTGGCCCATCTGGCTGCATCTCATCCTCTGGATTCCGATGGCGATCGGGCTGAGCCTCTGGCTGCTGCGCGTGCTGAAGGCGCTGCTGATCGCGCTGCAATATCGCAACAAGGCCAAGCCGGGCGAGATCGACCGTGGCTGACGCAGTCCGCAGGCCGGGTTGGGGCACGATTGCCGCGATCTTTATTGCTCTGATCATCCTGCTCTCGCTCGGCACCTGGCAGATGGTTCGGCTGCAGTGGAAGGAGGCGCTGCTTGCGGAAATCGATACGCGCAGCACCGCCGCTCCGATTGCCTTGCCCGACGTCGAGGCGCGCGAGAAATCCGGCGCCGATATCGATTATGTCAGGATGTCGGCGACCGGACATTTCGAATACACCCATGAGCAGTATTTCTTCGCCACGGATGATGGCGAGGTCGGCTACCACGTCTATACGCCGCTGGTCCTGGCAGATGGCCGCACGTTGTTCGTCAATCGCGGCTTCGTGCCGGAAGCGTTGAAGGATCCGGCAAAGCGCCAGCCGGGCCAAGTCACCGGCGAAGTGACCATCAACGGCCTGGCGCGCGCCAAGCTCACCGAAAAGCCGTCCTGGGCCGTACCCGACAACGAGCCCTACAAGCAACTCTACTTCTGGAAGGACCTCGACGAGATGGCCGCCCAGGCCGCGGTGCCCTCTGGCAAGCTCGTTCCGTTCTTTCTCGACGCCGACGCCACGCCCAATCCGGGCGGTTGGCCGAAGGGTGGCGTGACCCAGATCGACCTGCCCAACAACCACTTGAGCTACGCCGTGACATGGTATGGGCTGGCCGTGGTTCTGGTCGTCGTTTCGGTGCTTGCATTCCGCCGGAAGCGCGGTGATTCACCTCAGTCCGCCCTATAGCAAGGTCACATCCGCATCCACCGCCACGCTGGCCAGCACGTCACCGTCGGCGTCCGTCAGGTGATACAGGTCGAATGTTCCGTGCTTCTTGCCGGCAAGCGTCACATCGTGTTTACCGGCGAGCCATTCCGCGTCAAGGGTCGCGTAGTCGATGAGGTCGAGGCTGTCGTCACTATTGCCGAGGATCACGAGATTGTTGTGGCTCTTGGCCGCCGTGAAGGCTGCATTGCCGGTATTTGAGAAATCAAACACATCCTCCGCTTCGAAAATCAGGGTGTTCGCACCTGTCCCCTTGAGATCGAAGGTCTCGATGCCGGTGAGTTCATGACTGGCGAAATTGCGTGCATCGAAAGTGACGTCGCCGCCCTCGATCACCACCTTGTCCCTGCCGCCTGTTCCCGCGCGAATGAGCGCCGGCGTGCCATCGCCGATGCGGATCGTGTCGTTGCCGGCTCCCGACATGAACTTATCGGCGCCGCCATTGCCGTCGAGAATATCATTGCCGGCGCCGCCGTAGAAGGTTTCGCCGGTGACGTTGCCGGACGTCTTGACGGGTTTTAGATTGCCGCCGAACACACCGCCATAGATGATGTGGTTGGACCCGCCGAGAATGGCGAAGGGCGAACTGATCATGATATCGTCGAAGCCGTCGTTGTTGATGTCGCCGGCGGACGAGACGTTGAAGCCAGCGCCATCATCTTGCGTTGATGCGGAAATAATGATGCCGTCACGCCTGCTGAAGTCCGCGAGATCAAGAATGGTGTGACCGAACCCGAAAACACCGAAGCCTTGATCGGTGCCGAATAGCAGATAGGTCTCGCCACCCCCTCCCGTTCCCGCGCCACCGGCAAGATTGCTGACCAGCAGGTCGTCGAAGCCGTCGCCGTTGACATCTCCGGCGGCGGAGACCGAGCGTGCTGAGGGCTCGTTGGCGCCATCGGAAAACACTATCCCGAATCCGCTGAACGGCGCCAGGCTCGCTATGTCCACAACCGACCGGCCAGCCCCATCGGCCGTGCCGAGGTTGCTCGTGCTGCCGAAAATGATGTGCGCGAGACCCGTAAAGTCGTTGCCATTGTTGGTCTGTCTCGATGCGACGACAATGTCACCGAACCCGTCCCCGTTGATGTCACCCGCGGCGGAAACATCCAATCCGAAATTGCTGATGGCCTTGTCGTTCTGCACCACGAAGCCTTCGGTTGACCCGAGGGCATCCAGATCGATGACGCGTCTGGTGTTTTGTCCCGTGCCAACGACATGGCCGAATCCGGCTGCCTTGCCGAAAATGACATAGGCTTCTCCCGCATCGGATGCGCCAAGGTCGTTGTGGCGCGCGCCGATCAGGAGATCTGCAAAGCCATCGCCATTGACGTCGCCGGCTGCCGAAACGCTCTCCCCGGATTCATCGCCGGCGGCAGCGCCCGTGATGATAAACCCTTCATTGATGCCAAGTGCGGACAGATTGACGGTACTGCGTCCCTCCACAACGGTACCGAATCCGCTGGCCCTGCCAAAGACAACATAGGATTCGCCGGCAGCGGAACCATTGTCGTCGCCGCCGGGCGCACCGACGATCAGGTCGTCGAAGCCGTCGCCGTTGATGTCGCCGAGGCCGGCGACCGACTCTCCGGCGCCGTCATTGGCGCCATCTCCGGTGATGAGGAACCCCGAGGCCGGCGCAAGCGTGCCGGTTTCGAGCACGCTCTTGCCATCGATGTCCGTTCCAAGACCATTCCGGCTGCCGAAGATGACTAAGGCATTGCCACCGTCACTGGTTGACGAAATGCCGATGATGAAGTCATCGATACCGTCGCCATTGACGTCGCCCGCCGGCGATATCGAGTCTATGGGTCGTCCGTCTTGGACTTTGACGTACAAACCAGCGCTGCTGTCAATGGCGGTCAGTTCGAGAAACGATTGGCCATCAGTGATGCTGCCCAGGTCGTCACCGGTGCCGAAAACAATTGCGACGGATGCGGCATTATCGAATACCGTGGGGATCGCGAAATCGGCCAATCCGTCGCCATTGATATCGCCGGCTGCCGAGATCGTCGTGAGGCCGTTCTTGACGACCAGTCCTTCGTCCGATGACAGGGTTGCGAGACTGATCTCGTGCCCGATGCTGAAATCGAACGAGTCGGATCGCGACGTGCGTCCGCCAAGCTTGGCAACGGCCGTGATCTCGTGATCGCCTTCCGGGAAAATGTCGCTTCCGGTGTGGTCGAGAGTCCATTTGCCATGGCGGTTGGCGGTCACGGTACCGATGCCGACGCCATCCAGCTTGACGATCACCCGGGCGGATGCCTGCGCGGTTCCGGTGATCGATACGCTTTGATCAATCGTCGACTCGCCATCCACGACCAGTCCGTGGGCGGTGAGCAAGCCCTTGATCACCGGGGCCGAGGTCCGCTTCTCTGATCCAGCGTGAGAGGTCTCGAATTCTCTGCCGTCCGCGATAGCCATGCGGGGAAAGGCCGGCGCCGCGATTTCGGCAAAGGCTCCGTGTTCGAACGCATAGGTAAGGGGATAAGCCTGGCTCTTCGGTTTCATGATGGCCTCTTTAATATTACATACGTAAAATGACCACATGGAGGCAAGTTTGGCAAGCCCGATTTGCATCCACATATGGAACACAGGTAGGACCGGATACTTCGCGACAACGGCAATTGCCCTTGCGCCGGAAACCCGGTAAATGCTCGCTTCGTCCAACGGCAGTTCCCGGATGGCGTGCCTGACAGGGGACCTGATGCAAATCGTCTCGAATATTCTCGTCGCCGTGGTGGCGCTGATGCACATCTTCTTCCTGGTGCTGGAGATGTTTCTCTGGACGAAGCCCTATGGCCTGAAGACCTTCGGTAACACGCCCGAACGGGCCGAGACGACGAAGGTGCTGGCCGCCAACCAGGGTCTCTATAACGGCTTCCTCGCCGCCGGCTTGGTCTGGTCGCTGATGGTGTGGAGCCCGCTGTTCGCCTTCGACATCAAGATGTTTTTTCTCGGCTGCGTTATTGTCGCGGCGCTCTATGGCGGCTATTCGGTTTCCCGCCGCATTCTGATGGTTCAAGGGCTGCCGGCGCTAGTGGCTCTCGTCGTTACAATCGCCCTTGCCAATCCCTATCTAGAAGTCACGGATTGCTGCAAGCCTGACAATATCAGTACCGGTTTCTGAGATACATCGACCATGACCGCATCCCCTTTGACCATCCGCCTCTGTGCTCCGCGCGGCTTCTGCGCCGGCGTCGATCGTGCGATCCAGATCGTCGTGCTGGCGCTGAAGGCCTATGGCGCGCCGGTCTATGTTCGTCACGAGATCGTGCACAACCGCTATGTGGTCGAAGGCCTCGAGGCCAAGGGCGCCATCTTCGTCGAGGAACTCGACGAGATTCCGGCCGAGCACCGCGCCCAGCCTGTGGTGTTTTCAGCTCACGGCGTGCCGAAATCCGTCCCGGCCGATGCACGCGCCCGCAACCTCTTCTATCTCGATGCGACCTGCCCGCTGGTCTCCAAGGTCCACAAGCAGGCGCTGCGCCACCAGCGCCTCGGCCGCCACGTCATCCTGATCGGCCACGAGGGCCATCCCGAAGTTATCGGCACGATGGGCCAGATGGCCGATGGCAGCATGTCGCTGGTCGAGACGGTCGAGGATGCCGAGCGCTATGCGCCCGCCGATCCCGACAATCTCGGCTACGTCACCCAGACCACGTTGTCGGTCGACGATATGAAGGACGTGATCGCCAAGCTCAAGGAGCGCTTCCCCAATCTCCAGGACCCGGCCTCGGAATCGCTTTGCTACGCCACCACCAACCGCCAGGAGGCGGTAAAACTGGCCTCTGCCGATTGCGACCTGTTCTTGATCGTCGGTTCACCGAATTCCTCCAATTCCAAGCGGCTGGTGGAAGTGGCGCTCAAATCCGGCGCCCGGCAGGCGGCGCTGGTCCAGCGCGCCTCGGAGATCGACTGGGAGGCATTCGGCCACCTCGAAACGGTCGGCCTCTCGGCCGGTGCCTCCGCCCCCGAAGTTATCGTCAACGAGATCATCGACGCGTTTCGCGCGCGCTATGACGCCACCGTTGAACTCGCCGAAATGGCCGAGGAGAACGAGCATTTTCCGGTCAATCGGGAGCTGAGGAAGATCGAATTGACCCACGAGGATATGGCTTGGGTGAATGGGTGATAATCCTGGTTCGTCAGCCGCTTAATCTCTGATCAGCGCGAAGATCAAGCCCTACGAGGCGCTCGTTGATATGGATTGGAAGGGATTGCCGGATGAGTGTCGATTTCTTGGTGGACACCACTTTCGTGCTGGTGATCGCAGCATTGGCAGTTTTCTTTGCCTCTACGGCGTTCTTCGTTGGCCGCGTCTTGCTGCGGGAGTACCGAATGAAAAGACTGCTATCCTATGATGACATCTTCAGGAGTGCGGCATACGAGCCGGATCGAGCAAGAATACGCGTGTCATTAATCGCATTCCTTGTTTGCTTCGCAGTCTTGGCGACACTGAAGCCGATCACTGAACTGCTTTCGGTTTGGCAATCGATGATTTTGGGATAGCTCTTAAACTCGGCGCTGAGGCAAGCGACCTCACCACACGTCTACCCGCAACCCAAAACCTGTGCCCTATGTCGCTTCAGGGCTGGCGAGCAGCCGCCTCACACGCTATGCCTTCGACTGATCTTGTGCATCACGGATACCCGCTGTGGCAGTCTATACCGATATCACCGAAGACGAACTCGAGCGCTTCCTCGCCCAGTATGATGCGGGCACGCTGATGTCCTACAAGGGCATTGCCGAGGGCGTCGAGAATTCCAATTTCCTGCTCCACACCAGCAAGGCGCCCTATATCCTGACGCTCTATGAAAAGCGTGTCGATCCGGCCGACCTGCCGTTCTTCCTCGGCCTGATGCAGCATCTTGCCGATCGCGGCCTGTCCTGCCCGCTGCCGATATCGCGCAAGGATGGAAAGCAGCTCGGCCAGCTCGCCGGCCGGCCCGCCGCGCTGATTTCATTCCTTGAAGGCATGTGGTTGCGCAAGCCTTCGGCCCATCACTGCCGCGCGGTCGGCGAGGCGATTGCCCGCATGCATGTCGCGGGCGAGGGTTTCGAAATCACCCGCAAGAATGCTCTCTCCGTCTCCGGCTGGCGTCCGCTGTGGGACAAATCCGAAGACCGCGCCGACGAGGTGGAAAAAGGCCTGGCGCGGGAAGTCGGCGCTGAGCTCGATTTCCTCGAAAGCCATTGGCCGAAGGATTTGCCGGCGGGCGTTATTCATGCCGATCTGTTCCCGGACAACGTCTTCTTCCTCGATGATCACCTCTCCGGTCTGATCGACTTCTATTTCGCCTGCAACGACTTCTTCGCCTATGACCTGTCGGTCTGCCTCAATGCCTGGTGCTTCGAGAAGGACTGGTCCTACAACATCACCAAGGGCATGGCGCTGATCGAGGGCTATCAGTCGGTCCGGCCGCTCTCGCAGGCGGAAGCCGAGGCGCTGCCGCTGCTCTGCCGGGGCTCGGCGTTGCGCTTCTTCCTTACCCGCCTTTACGACTGGCTGATGACCCCATCGGGCGCCATGGTCACCAAGAAGGACCCCAAGGAATATCTCCGCAAGCTGCGCTTCCACCAGAACATCACAAACGCCGCCGAATATGGCCTCGAATTGCCGGTGACCGCATGAAACATGTCGATATCTTCACTGATGGCGCCTGCTCGGGCAATCCCGGCCCCGGCGGCTGGGGTGCCATACTGCGCTATGGCGACACCGAGAAGGAACTCTCGGGCGGCGAGGCGATGACCACCAACAACCGCATGGAACTGATGGCGGCGATCTCGGCCTTGCAGGCACTGAAGACCCCATGCGAGATCGACCTCTATACCGACAGCGCCTATGTGAAGGACGGCATTTCCAAGTGGATCCACGGCTGGAAGAAGAACGGCTGGAAGACCGCCGACAAGAAGCCGGTCAAGAATGCCGAACTCTGGCAGGTATTCGACGAAGCGCGCAACAAGCACAAGGTCAACCTGCACTGGATCAAGGGCCATGCCGGCCACCCCGAAAACGAGCGCGCCGACGAACTCGCACGCATTGCAATGGCGCCATTCAAGAAGAAGCCGAAGGCAGGTTTGCCCAACCCTGCGCTTTGACATCATCTTTGCCGCATTGCCAACGCCCGCTCGGCGGTTTAAAGCAGCGATCACGCCCGCTGGTGACACGCAATGAACAGACGGATCGACATCGCGATTGCATGGCTGCGCATTTTTTGCGCCATGCTGCTCGTGTCCGCCGGTCTGGCCCATCAACCGCTTACGGCCCAGCCGCTGCCGCCGCAGGGCATCGCCATCTATGTGCTGCCAGACGGCAGCCTTGCGGACCTTTGCGTGCCGGGAGACCGCGGCCAGAAGGGCAAGGTGGTCTGGCATGGCTGCGAAGCCTGCCGCATCGCATCGAGCATTCTCGTTCCAGAGCCACCGGTTGACGCGGCTCATATCGAGCGGACCTTCGTTGCGGCCGATTTCGCGTCGGCGCAGCCGATTCGCGTCAAAATGCCGTTCCGACCCGGCGCGTCTCCGCGCGGACCGCCTGAATTTCTCGCCTGATCCTACGCGCCCCCTTGCGCGAAAAATCCCGAAGAATTCTGAAAGGCAAATCCATGACCATTCTTGCTCGCGTCACCACGGCGCTTATCGCACTCGTCCTCTCCGCTACATTCGCCTTCGCGCACGGCTACAAGGTCGGCAACCTTGAAATCCATCATCCGTGGTCGAAGGCCATGAATGCCGGCGCCAAGACCGGCGGCGGCTTCATGAAGATCACCAATCACGGAACGACGGCCGACCGGCTCATCAAGGTTTCGTCCGATGTCGCGGGGCTCATCCAGGTCCATGAAATGAAGGTCGATAACGGTATGATGACGATGGGCGAGATTCCCGGCGGCCTCGAAATCGCCCCCGGCGCCACCATCGAACTGTCGCCCGGCGCCATCCACATCATGTTTATGGGCGTCAAGGCACCTTTCAAGGAAGGCGAGAAGGTTAAAGCCGTGCTGACCTTCGAAAGGGCCGGCGACGTCGCGGTCGAGTTCAAGGTCGAGCCAGCCAACAAAGGCGACGACGGCCACGACATGAAGAATATGAAGATGTGAATGCGAAAGGGGCCGCCCGCGGGACGGCCCCCTTCAACCTTCGTGGCGGCGACTAAAGCTGTCCGAGCAGTGTCGCGGCACCCGAGACCTCGGCCTGTCCCGCCGCGGCCTCGATGTTGAACTGAACCACTTTGCCGTTTTCGATCAGCATGGAGTAACGCTTGGAGCGAATGCCCAGGCCGCCGGCGGACATGTCGGCTTCCATGCCGATCGCCTTGGTGAAATTGGCGGAACCATCGGCGAGGAAGCGGATCTTGCCTTCGCCGCCGGATGCCTTGGCCCAGGCCTGCATCACATGATGGTCGTTGACCGACACGACCGCGATCTCGTCGACGCTCTTGGCGAAAAAGCTGTCGCGATTTTCGAGAAAGCCCGGCAGGTGGTTGAGCGAACAGGTGGGCGTAAACGCACCCGGCACCGCGAAGAGCACGATCTTGCGGCCCTTCAGGAATTCCTGGAGGTCAATGTCGGCGACACCCTCCGATGTCTTTTCCTTGAGCGTGGCGGCGGGCAGTGTGTCGCCGATGGCTATGGTCATGCTCTATTCTCCTGACGTGATGAATTCCGGCTGTGGAATATCGTTGTGGCTATTTCAGCGCAAGGGTCGTTTCGATCGCCCGGCCGCCTGATTTGACGAGGATTGTGATCTTGGCGTCCGCACGCGCTCTGTTCTCGCCGATGACGGGGATCTGGAGATGGGCAATCCGGTCCGTGCGGGCTTGGATGTCGATCTTGCCGAGCCTCAGGCCCGGCGGTGGCAGGATTGCGATCTCAGGCGTTTCGGCGATGGGAAGCGTCACGTCCGCCTCGACCGTCCTGCCGTCCGTCGAAAGATGCAGGCTGCCGATCTTGAAATCCTTGTCCGGCTTTTCCGGCAGCGCCGATTGCGCGAGTTGCAACTGCATGAACTCCTCGCTCTCTGGCTGGCCGGGTTTCAACGGCACTGAAAAACTCGCCATGAAGGGCAGGCATACTTTTTCGCAGATGCCGACGATCACGTTGAGATTCATCGTGGAGGGCGCATCCGGCAGCGGTTTTGCGAATTCGAGGATCAGGCTGATGGGTTGATGGTAGCCGACGAACCGCCCACCATCGTCCATACCGATCTCCGGCACCGGAAAGGCGATCGAGCGGAACACGAGATTGGTCGAACCGGCGAAATCCAGTTGCGGTGGCATGCCGGCATCGCCTGGGTTGCGCCAATAGGTCTTCCAGCCGAGCTTCGGTTCGATCTGGAGAAGCGCGAGGATCGCGTCGTTGCGCGGCTGGGAGATCGCCACCAGCCGCATCCTGCCGCCCTCGGAACTGGCCCATTCGCTCATGGCGGCATGCGCTGCCGGAGGCAACGTGACGAAGGATGCGAGCGCCGCAAACAGGAAGGCGGTAAAAATGTTTTTCAATTCATATACTTCCAAGTTTTCGCGCCGTTCACGTCCAGCCGATGCCGAATTGCCGCCACGCCACTCTTACGAAAAAAGCCGGCGAGATGCATCTTCGTCCTTTTCATTTCACCGTGAATTGATAGGCTGTGAGCCATGGTCGATATCCAGACTTTGAAGAGCAAAGGCGAGCGCGGCTTTCTTGACGGTCAGTTCCTGATCGCCATGCCGGGGATGGCTGACGGCAATTTCTCCCGCTCCGTGGTCTATATCTGCGCGCATTCCACCGAAGGCGCCATGGGCTTCATCATCAACCAGCCGCAGCAATTGAGCTTCGTGGATATCCTGCGCCATCTCAAGATCATCGCCGACGAGGATGCGATCCTGCTGCCGGACGAGACGCGCGACTTCCCGATCCAGAAGGGTGGGCCGGTCGAATCGGGCCGTGGCTTCGTGCTCCATACCGACGATTATCTCACTCAGTCCTCGATTCCCGTCTCGGACGAAATCTGCCTCACCGCGACAGTGGATATCATCCGCGCCATGTCGCGGGGCAGGGGACCGAAGCGGGCGTCGCTGCTGCTCGGCTACGCCGGCTGGGGCGCCGGCCAGATCGAAAGCGAGATCGCCAACAACGGCTGGCTGACCTGCCCGGCGGATGAGAACCTGATCTTCGACTCTGGACTTGACGATAAATACGACCGCGCGCTCGCGCTGATGGGCATCCATCCGGCAATGCTGTCGATGCAGGCGGGGCATGGGTGACGGGGTGAAACCCCAGAGCATTACCCCCGCTTCAACAACGGAAACCGCTCCCGCAACAACCGCTGCACCGAATCCGAGCCGATCGGCGGGCCGAAGAAGAAGCTCTGGCCGTACTGGCAACCCATCTCGCCGAGCTTGATGGCGTCTTCCTCCGTCTCGATGCCCTCCGCCACCAGCGCCATGCCGAGTTCGTTGGCCATGGTGACGATCGAGCGCAGCAGCACGTCGCGCTTCTCGCTGGTATCGCGCACCAGCGATTTGTCGATCTTGATCGTGTCGAAGGGGAAGCGGGTAATATAGGCGAGGGACGAGAAGCCGGTTCCAAAATCGTCGATTGCGAGGCCGACGCCTGCCTCGCGGATTTTCTCCAGGATCAGGCGCGATTGTTCGGGATTCTCCATCACGATCGTTTCGGTGAGTTCGAGCTTCAGCCGTTCGGGTGGGCAGTCGGCATGCGCCAGCGCCCGGCGCACATCTTCGGCAAGGTTCGAATTGATCAGCTGCGAGCTCGATACATTGACCGACATGAAGAAGGGAATGTCGCCCATCTGGGTCAGCCAGATCGAAAGGTCCGCCGTGGCGCGCTCGATGGCGAACAGGCCGAGGTCGGAAATGAAGTTCGAGGCTTCCGCCAGCGGAATAAATTCGGTCGGAGGGATGTTGCCGCGACGCGGATGATCCCAGCGCATCAACGCTTCGAAGCCGGCAATTTCGGCATCGTCCAGCCGCACGATCGGCTGGTAGACCATCGAGATTTCCTTGCGCTCGATGGCGCGGCGGAGATCGGATTCGAGCTGCAGCCGATCGGAAACGGCCATCCGGAATGAGGGCTGGAACGGCTCGACCTTGTCGCCGCCGGATTTCTTGGCGCGGTACATGGCAAGCTCGGCATCGTTGAGCAGGCCTTCGCCATTGACGGTCGGATCGGTCCAGGACACGATGCCGATCGAGGCGGTCAGGATGAATTCCTCGTTGGCGAAATTGAGCGGCACGGAGATTGCCTTCGCCACGGCATCGGCGAAATCCGCGATCCGCGCCGGATCGGTCTCGGATGTGAGGATAACCCCGAACTCGTCGCCGGCCAGCCGTCCGAGCGTATCCTGCGGCTTGAGCAGGCGGCGCAGCCTGCGGGTCAGCGCGATCAGGATATTATCGCCCGCGGCGATCCCAAGCGAGTCGTTGACCTGCTTGTAGCGGTCGATGTCGATGGTCAGCACTGTCGGCCGCATGTTCTCGTCGGCGGCCCCCAGCGCGAGCAGCGATTGCAGCCGGTCGAGGAAAAGCTGGCGGTTCGGCAAGCCCGTCAGATTGTCGTTGAGCGCGTCGTTGAGCAGGCGGTCGATGATGTTCTTCTGCTCTGTCACATCCGCGACGATGCCGACGCAGCGGCTGATCTCGCCATTGCCCGCCAGCACTGGCCGGGCGCGGATCGAGAGCCAATGGTACTGGCCATCCTCGGCGCGCAGCCGGAAATCGTGGGAAAGACGCCCGCGCTTCTGGGCGAGCAATATGTCGAGCGTGGCGCGGAAACGGTCGCGGTCGTCGGGGTGCAGTCGCGGCAGCCAGTTGCGCGCCGGACCATGCAGCGCGCCGGGCACGGCGCCGAGCTTGAGCGCGATATCGGGGATCGTCATCACCCGGTCGCGCGCCACGTCCCAGTCCCAGATCGTGTCGCCCGAGCCGGTCAGCGCCAGCGATTGCCGTTCGAGGTCGGAAAACAGGCCCTGCTGGTAGGCGCCGCCGGCAAAGGCGTGCTGCATCACCGTAAAGCCGATCAGCAGCACGATCAGCACCAGGCCGAAGGCCAGCGCCGGCTGCACGATGTCGTTGTCGAGCTGGCCCGTGATGGCGAGCCAGGCGCCGAACATCCAGGCGATGATCACGAGCCAGGATGGGATCAGCAGGATCGCGCGGTCATAGCGATTGAATCCAAGGAAGACGATCAGCACGATGCCGACCGCCGCCGTCAGCGCGAAAGACACGCGGGCAATGCCCGAGGCGATCGATGGATCATAGATCGCCACGCCAAACAGCGTTCCCAGCCCCAGCACCCAGGCGAGCGTCGCATAGGCGAGGTTTGCGTGCCATCGGCTGAGATTGAGGTAGGTGAAGAGAAAAATCACCAGGCCGGAGGCCAACGCCACTTCTGCGCCCGCCCGCCATATTCGCTCATCGAGCGTATTGCGCCCGAAGAGCTGTTCGAGGAAGCCGAAGTCGACGCAGACATAGGCGAGCACCGCCCAGGCGAGCGCGGCGGTGGCCGGCAGCATCGATGTGCCCTTGATGACGAAGAGATTGGTCAGGAACACCGCGAGCAGGCCTGCAATGCCGAGCACGATGCCGCGATAGAGCGTGAACGCGTTGACCGTATCCTTGTAGGTCTCGGGCTCCCAGAGATAGAGCTGCGGCAGTTGGGCCGAATTGATCTCGGCGACGAAGGTGATCACCGCGCCCGGATTGAGCGTGATCGAAAAGACATCCGCATCGTTCGACGGCACACGGTCAAGCGCGAAGCCTTCGCTCGGCGTGATCGAGATGATGCGGTCCGAACCGAGGTCCGGCCAGAAGATCTTGGAATTCACCAGCCGGTAATGCGGCGCGACGATCAGCCGCTCGAGCTGCTCGTCGGAGACATTGGCGAGTGCGAACACCGCCCAGTCGCCATTGTGGTTCTTGGAGCTGGCACGGACCTCGATGCGGCGCACGATTCCATCCGTGCCCGCGGCCGTCGAGACCTGGAACGCTTCGCCCTGGCTGGCATAGATCTCGGCGATGGCGGTGAGGTCGAGCGCCTTGTCCTCGCGCGATATCTTCACGGCTTCGAGCGCCGAGGCCGAGACCGGCGCGAATGTCATGACGAAAAACAGCAGCATGCCGAGGCATGCGCCAATCCGGCCCCCGCCGGTGGCTTGCTGCTTCCAGAATTGCAACATCAAATGCCTGGTTTCCCGATTTTGTTCTGATTGCCGGCAATCAGGGCATAGAGAACATGGTCCCTCCACTCCCCCCTGATCTTCAGAAATTCCTTCATATAGCCTTCACGCTGAAATCCGGCTTTTTCAAGCAGCCTGATCGAACGCTCATTCTCCGGAATACAGGCTGCCTCGATCCGGTGCAAGGCAAGCTGGTTGAAGATATACTGTATGGCGATCTGCAGGCCCGCGGTCATATGCCCCTGGCCGGCGAACCGCTCGCCCATCCAGTAGCCGATCATGCAGGATTGCGAGGCACCGCGCCTGATATGCCCGATCGTCAGGCCACCGATCAGTTGGTGGTCGTGCCGGGAAAACAGAAAGAGCGGCATGGCGACGCCCGATGCGAATTCCTGCGCGGAACGGATGACGCGTGCCCGGAAACTGCCTTCGGTCAGCCCGTCATGCTCCCAGCTTGGTTCCCAGCGTTCGAGGAAAGGCCGGCTCTCGCTTCTCAGCATGTGCCAGGCACGGTAATCGGAATTTCTCGGCAGGCGGAAGTAGTGGTCCTTGCCCGATATTTCTTCCGGTATGCCCCCCTTCGACAAGAAACCGAAGACTGATCTTGCCATGCCCGCCGCCTGGAATTGCCCGTTATTCTGCCGCCGTCTTGTGTCCCGGGTTCGAGCCGCCGTTCAGCAGATGTGATATTTCCTCCATCGAGGCAAGTTCGTCAACCGGGCCGATCGCCGAGAGCGTCGGAGTGGTGCCGAAGAACAGGCGGCCCGAGAGATCGGTCAGCCGGCTGGTGGTGATACCGGACAGGCGCTCCATCAGTTCCGGGTTCGAAATCGGGCGGCCATAGAGCATCATCTGGCGTGCGATCTGGCCGGCACGTGCGGCAGGACTTTCCTGGCCCATCAGCAACTGGGCGCGGATCTGGGCGCGGGCGCGGTCGATCTCATCCTGATGGATCCTTTCCGACGACTTGCGAAGCTCATCGACGATAACAGGGATCAGCTCGGGCAGGTTCTCCGCTCCGGTCGCGGCATGGATGCCGAAAATGCCGGTGTCCGAGAACCCCCAATGGAAGGCATAGACCGAATAGCAGAGGCCGCGATGCTCGCGCACTTCCTGGAACAGCCGCGACGACATGCCGCCGCCCAGCACGTTGGCCAGGATCTGCGAACAGTAGAAATCACGGGCATGATAGGGCTTGCCCTCGAAGCCGAACAGCACCTGCGTGTCCATCAGGTCGCGCGATTCGCGTATCTCGCCGCCATTGTAGCGGGCCGGTTCGATGATCTGCGCCAAAGGGGATGTCGTGGGCAGTCCGGCGAACCGCTTTTCAACCTCGCGCACGAATTCATCGTGCTTCACGGCGCCGGCGGCGACGATATACATCCGTTCGGCGAGATAGTTGCGCGACAGGTAGCGGCGGATCTGGTCCGGCTGGAGGGACATGACGGATTCGGGCGTGCCTAGAATGGACCGGCCGATCGTCTGGCCCCTGAAAGCGACTTCCGAGAATTTGTCGAAGACGATGTCGTCCGGCGTGTCGTTGGCCGCGCCGATTTCCTGGAGGATGACGCTCTTTTCGCGTTCCAGTTCTTCCTCGTCGAAGGCGGACTCGATCAGGATGTCGGCCAGAATATCGACGGCCAGCGGAACATCGTCCTTCAATACGCGGGCATAGTAGGATGTGGATTCGGTGGAGGTGGCGGCATTGACCTCGCCGCCGACATTTTCGATCTGCTCGGCTATATCGCGCGCGGTGCGCCGGGCCGTGCCCTTGAACGCCATGTGCTCGAGAAGGTGAGCGATGCCGTGCTCGTCCTCGGCCTCGTTGCGGGATCCCGACTTCACCCAGGCGCCGAGAGCAACGCTCTCCAGATGCGGCATGGTTTCGGTCACGACGGTGAGCCCCGAGGGGAGCGTGGTTACTTCAACATTCATTGCTTACCAAAAGGCGCCCGGTCAGTTCCCGATCCGGGCATGATGGGCGATGAACTCTTCCACCGTCTTGATGTCCGCATCCAGCACTTCGAAGCGCTCCTCCCTTTGCATTAATCCATCCAGCCACGATGGCAAGGCTGGATCAAAACCGCAAGCATTTTTCACTGCCAAGGGAAATTTTGCCGGATGCGCCGTGGCCAGCGTCACCATCGGAGCATTGGATTTCTCGAATTTTTTAGCCACGGCGACACCGATCGCGGTATGCGGGTCGAGCAGGTAGCCGGTGTCAGTGAGCACGTTTCGGATCGTTTTTGCGACGTCCTTCTCGCTCACCCGGCCAGCCTTGAAGTCACGGGCGATGGCTTTCAGTGCGTGTTTTTCGATCTCGAAAGCGCCCGATTGCTTGAGCCCGTCCATGGCGATCCTCACCTTGGCCGGGTCGCGGTCATAGGCCTCGAACAGCAGCCGTTCGAAATTCGACGAGATCTGGATGTCCATTGACGGCGAGGTGGTGGCCTTGACGCCCTTCATCTCGTAACGGCCGGTCTTCAGCGTTCGCGCCACGATGTCGTTTTCATTGGTGGCGACCACCAGCTTGCCGATCGGCAGGCCCATGCGCTTGGCTGCGTAACCTGCGAAAATGTCGCCGAAATTGCCGGTCGGCACGGTGAACGACACTTTCCGGTCGGGTCCGCCGAGCGAAATCGCGGCGGTGAAGTAATAGACGATTTGGGCCATGATCCGCGCCCAGTTGATCGAGTTGACACCGGCCAGCTGCATCCGGTCGCGGAAGCCGAGATCGTTGAACATCGCCTTCACAAGATTCTGGCAGTCGTCGAATGTACCCTTGATGGCAATCGCACGGACATTGGCATGCGATGTGGTCGTCATCTGCCGCTGCTGCACCGGCGAGACCTTCTCATGCGGAAACAGGATGAAGAGATCAGTGCGCTCGCGGCCGCCGAAGGCATCGATGGCAGCACCACCCGTATCGCCCGATGTCGCGCCGACGATGGTCGAACGTTCGCCGCGCGCCGCAAGCGCATGGTCCATCAGCCGTGCAAGCAACTGCATCGCCACATCCTTGAACGCGAGCGTCGTGCCGTGGAAAAGCTCGAGGATGAAGGAATTCGGCCCGCTCTGCACGAGCGGCGCGATTGCCGGATGCTTGAACGTGGCATAGGCCTCGTCGATCATATGCTTGAGATCGACCTCTGAAATATCCTTGCCGGCGAACGGCGTCAGCACGGCAAGCGCGATCTCCTGATAGCTCTTGCCGCGCAGCGCCCGAATTTCCTTTCTGGAGAAGTGCGGCCATTCCTTTGGCACATAGAGGCCGCCATCTCGCGCCAGACCTGTCAAGAGGGCATCGGAAAAACCAAGTTCGGGGGCCTCGCCCCGCGTCGAAACATAGCGCACGTCGTTACCTCGAAGTCTCTTGTCCTGATCGCTGCAATATCTATCAAGACCTTCCATTCGGCCCTGTCCGGATTGCGTCCGGAAAGCCGGGGTTTTTGGCTCGATTCTTTTAGCGCATCAGTCGATTTTTTGTTTCGCGGCTGATATAGACCGATCGCAATGGCCATGAAAAGGCCGGAATTGACGAATGAATGCTGTGACCTGACTATTGGCCACGGCCAAGACCATGGGGTGGCGTAGACGTGTCCGGCAAATCTCTGACCAAAATGCTTTCGCTCGGCTTGCTTGCCGGCCTCGCCGCCTGCAGCTCCACCGACACCGGCGGCATGTTCTCCAGCGTCAAGAAAAGCGACACTGCCGGCAATGATCCGAAAATGGTCGTCATGCAGGGCGCCTGCCCGCAGGTCTATCTCCGCGAAGGCACCGCGATCTACCGCCAATATTCCAAGGGCGTGAAAAAAGATGTCCAGGGACTGGCCGATCCGAACAAGTTGCAGATCCAGGCGACGCTCGATGCCACCACCCGCCAGTGCAGGCAGACCGACCAGGGCCTCGTCGTCACCGTGGTCGTGCGCGGCCGCATCATCACCGGCCCGGAGGGCAAGGACGGCACCTATACGTTGCCGATTCGTGTCGCCGCCACCGATGGCGACCAGACGCTCTATTCCGAACTCACCCCGTTCCAGGTGTCGATCCCGCCGGGCCAGGGCAATGCCCAGTTCATCTTCACCAAGGAGAATGTCGTGCTGACCGCACCCGCAGGCGGCCTGACGCGCCTTTTCGCCGGTATCGACGAAGGCCCGTACAACACGAAGTGAGTTTTGCCCGGGAGTCGTGAGACTCCCTCGAAGCTTCAAACCAGTTCGTTGAAGCTCTTCAGTGCTTCCACCATCTCAGGCAATTCCACCATGCGCGAGATCACGGTCTCGGCACCCGCATCCGTCAGCCGGTCCGCATGGGTCGGGTAGGTATGCGAGCCACCGGTGAACCCGATCACCCGCATGCCGGCGGCGCGCGCCGCATGCACACCATGTATCGAATCCTCGATCACCAGGCAGCGTGACGGATCGGCGCCGAACTGCTTGGCGCCGTGCAGATAGATATCCGGCTTCGGCTTGGTGCGATCCGGGCCCAGGTCCTTGGCGGAATAGATATGTCCCTCGAAAAACGGTTTGAGGCCGACCTTGGTCAGCATCAGGTCCAGCCGGGGCGAGGATGAGTTGGAGCAGATGCAGCGCTGCTCGGTGATCTTGGCAAGTGCATAGCGCACGCCTTCGATCATCTTGACACGGCGAAGGAGCGCAGCGTCGAGGAGCTTTTCGGATTTGTCGAGCAACTGAGCCGAGACTGGAATATCCGCCTCCTGCTCGATCGTCAGCAGAATGCTCTTCCAGTCCATGCCGGCAAAGCGGATGCACATGTCTTCCGCGGTGATATCGAAACCGGAATCCCGCAACAGCTTGGATTCCACCTCGGCGGCAATGATTTCGGAATCGACAAGCACGCCGTCGCAATCAAAAAGGATCAGGTCAAAACCGGACATGTAATTTGTTCTCGTGGGGAATGGAGTGTTTCCGGCTGGGTACACGATTGCGGCCGAAGTGACAATGCGCTTGCATGCAAAGCTGGCACCCGAACTGCGCACGCGGTACGCCCGATCACACCACCCTCAACACAATCTTCCCAATATGATCACTCGATTCCATCAGCCTGTGCGCCTCGACCACATCGGCAAAATCGAACACTTTGTGGACGACCGGCGCCACCTTGCCTGCCTCGATCAGCGGCCAGACCTTTGCCTGAAGCTCGTCACGAATCTCGCGTTTCTCCTCCGCGGTGCGCGGCCGCATCGTCGAGCCCATCACCCTGAGCCGTTTGACCATGATTGGCGTGAGGTTGACTTTCTCCGCCACCGCGCCGCCCAGGAAGGCGATGATCGAGAGCCGGCCGTCGCGCGCGAGACATGCGAGGTTCCTCTCGAAATAGGCCGCGCCGATCATGTCGAGCACGACGTTGACGCCACCCTCGGCTTCGGCCTTGATCACTTGGGCGAAATCCTCGGTCTTGTAGTTGATCGCGCGGGCCGCGCCGAGGCGCAGGCAGGCGTCTGCTTTTTCCGCGCTGCCGACCGTCGTAAAAACGGTCGCGCCAGTCGCCTTTGCGAGCTGGATTGCAGTCGTGCCGATGCCGCTCGACCCACCGTGGATCAGCACCGTCTCGCCAGCCTTCAGCCCTGCCATCATGAAGAGATTGGCCCAGACGGTGAAGAAGGTCTCGGGCAGTGCGGCGGCGCGGATAGCATCATAGTTCTCGGGCCAGGCCAGCGTCTGGGTCGCCGGCACGGCTGAGTATTCGGCATAGCCGCCGCCATTGGCCAATGCGCAGACCTTGTCGCCGACTTTGAAGCCCTGCGTCTGGGCTCCGAGTGCCGCGACTTCACCGGCGACCTCGAGCCCGAGGATCGGGCTGGCGCCCGGCGGTGGCGGATAACTGCCCTGCCTCTGGGCGACGTCCGGCCGGTTGATGCCTGTTGCCTCGACGCGGATCAACAATTCGCCGGGCTTGAGATCGGGAAGCGAGCCGGTGGCGAGTTTCATCGCATCCGGCGCGCCCGGTTGCGGCAGGTCGATGTAGCGCATCTCGGAGGGCAGGGCCATGTCGTGCTCCATTCAGGGGAAGCACTGGAGATAGGCCAGATCCGCAGCGATTGAAAGACCAATAGGCGCCTGATCTCAGGCCGCTTCGCTCTCCGCTGTGTTGCCGAACCGGGTGACGCTGAGGCCATTGGAACTCTGCTTGGCCAGCGTCTTCACATGGGCGATTTCGGCGCTGATCCGGTCGATATCGCTGATCACCACGCCCTGCGGCAATTCGAGCACGCCGATCGAGCAGCGCATCAGCGGTATCCTGGCTTCGACCCCATCGCGGCCGTGGCCGATAATATACCCGTCGGCACGTTCCTTGTCGCTGTAAAGAGATATGACTTCGGAGGAGAAATCGTTGAGCAGGCGCCCGAGCGGATGCAGCATCTCCTCCTCGTCGATACCCCTCAGGCCGACGAAGAAATCGTCGCCGCCGATATGGCCGGTGAACTCGTTCTCATGGAAGAAATAGCGGCGCATCAGCGCCGCGAAGAGCGAGATCGCATGGTCGCCGGCATGAAACCCGTACCGGTCGTTGAACGGTTTGAAATTGTCGAAATCGCAATAGCAGAGATAGCGGGTCTTGTCGGCATCCATGCAGGCGTTCTTGAGGAAGTTGACGATCGCGAGATTGCCCGGCAGGCCCGTCAGCGGGTTCTGGTCGAGCGCGGTCTTGAGCTGCTTCTCGTTGAGAATGCGGATCAGCGATGCCGCGGAAATCGTACCGGAATAGCGCATGTTCTCGGTCAGCAGCACGCAGTCGCAGCCATCCATGTTGGCGAAGGCCGACACCAGGTCCTGGGTGTCGGAATCAAGGCTGATGATCGGCGCGTTCTTGACGAAATAGGAGACAGGCTTGAGGTAGTCCCGGTTCTTCAGGAGGTCGCGGCCGAAGGGATGGTAGATGAACTCCTTGAGCTGCGATTCCCGGATGATGCCGCGCGGCTCGTTGGTGACGTTGAGCACCGGGAAATAGCTGTTTTCCGGGTTCATCCGGAACATCTCGAAGACTTTCTCGATCGAATCGTTCTCATAGACGAAGGGCAGGTGCTCGATCTGCTTGCGGATCAGCAGTTCGTCCAGCGAACTCGACGATGCTCGGCTTCTGGAATGATCGCGCAGATGCGGAAAGCTCGACCGCTGGTCGTCGGCATTCACCGATGGCCGGGCGATGTAATAGCCCTGCACCATATCGACGCCGAATTCCCGGCAAGACAGGAACTCGGCTTCCGTCTCGACGCCCTCGGCGATCACGCGGATGCCGAGCGTATGAGCAATATTGACGATGTTCTTGACGAGATGCTGCTTGCGCGGCGCGTTGCCGACATCGGCGATGAAATGCTGGTCGATCTTGAGATAGTCCATGGGATAGTCGCAGAGCAGCTTGAACTCGCCGCGGCCGACGCCGAAGTCGTCGATCGCAATCTTGAAGCCCGAGCGCCGCATCTTGGCGATCACCTCGCCAAACTCCGGCACCGCGGTGTTGTCGAAGCGCTCGGAAAGTTCGAAACATATCGACGATGGCGGAATGCTATGGACGCGCAGATGCCTGAGCAGCGCATCGATCAGTGCCGCGCCTTCCGGGATCAGCCGCACGTCGAGATTGATGAACAGCGTCGACGAGCGGTAGTCGGCGAGCGAGGTGAATTTCGCCAGCGCCCGGCCGGACATCATCTGATCCAGAATAGCGAGCTGCCCTGTCTCGGCCATCCGGTCGATCAGTTCGAGCGGCGACTGGAAGCCGAGCTGTTCGTGCCCGCGCATCAGTGTCTCGTAGCCGAATACCGCCCCGGTGGTGATTTCCACAATCGGCTGAAAGGCGCAATCCAGCACCGCCTTTCCGAGGTTGAGGAGTTTTTCTCCTGCGTACCGGACTGGAAAAGCGATGCGTTCGACTGCGGCAGACATGATAGCTCCGATGAAAATGGCTTGGTCTATGGGCGCCACATTTGCTTGAAATCTTTGACAAATCGTTCCGCCAGCATGAAACTTTTATGACAGCGTGGGGCGCCGGATATCCGTCGCAAACGGGACGGAGAAAAGGGTGATCGGAGGCTGGATTTTCTCGCCGAACACGCTCTATTGCCTGCAGAACAACAAATCGGACAAGCGAAATGCCGGCACACAAGCCCAACATTCTCATCATCATGGTCGACCAGCTGAACGGCACCTTTTTCCCCGATGGTCCCGCCGATTTCTTGCACGCCCCGCATCTCAAGGCGCTCGCCGTCCGTTCCGCCCGGTTCCGCAACAATTATACGTCTTCGCCGCTCTGTGCCCCGGCCCGCGCCTCCTTCATGGCCGGTCAACTGCCGAGCCGCACGAAGGTCTATGACAATGCCGCCGAATATGTCTCGTCGATCCCCACCTTCGCGCACCATCTGCGCCGTGCCGGCTATTACACCGCACTTTCGGGCAAGATGCACTTTGTCGGCCCTGACCAGTTGCACGGCTTCGAGGAGCGGCTGACAACCGATATCTATCCGGCGGATTTCGGCTGGACGCCGGATTACCGCAAGCCCGGCGAGCGGATCGACTGGTGGTATCACAATATGGGTTCGGTGACCGGCGCGGGCGTCGCCGAAATCACCAACCAGATGGAATATGACGACGAGGTCGCATTCCTCGCCAACCAGAAGCTCTACCAACTCAGCCGCGAAAACGACGATGCAGACCGCCGGCCATGGTGTCTGACCGCGTCGTTTACCCATCCCCACGACCCTTACGTGGCGCGGCGCAAGTTCTGGGACCTCTACAATGATTGCGAACACCTCTCGCCCGATGTCGGGCCGATCGCTTTCGGGGAACAGGACCCACATTCCCAGCGCCTCATGCTGGCCTGCGACTACCAGAAGTTCGCAATATCAGGCGAGGATGTGCGCCGCTCGCGTCAGGCCTACTTCGCCAATATCTCCTATATCGACGAAAAGGTCGGCGAACTGATCGACACGCTGACCCGTACCCGCATGCTCGACGACACAGTGATCATGTTCTGCTCCGACCATGGCGACATGCTGGGCGAGCGCGGCATGTGGTTCAAGATGAGTTTCTTCGATGGCTCGGCGCGGGTACCGTTGATGATATCAGGCGCAGCCATTCCGGCGGGCCTGCATGACGCGCCAGTCTCCAACCTCGATATCGCCCCGACGCTCGCCGATCTCTCGGGCATCTCGATGGCCGAGATCATGCCCTGGACCGATGGCGAAAGCCTGGTGCCGGTGATGCGAGGGGCCGAACGCACAGCCCCTGTCCTGATGGAATATGCCGCCGAGGGGTCCAACGCGCCGCTCGTCGGCATCCGCGAGGGCAGGTGGAAATATGTCCACTGCACGCTGGATCCCGACCAGTTGTTCGACCTCGATGCCGACCCGCACGAGCTTACCAATCTCGCGGCCGATCCGGCGCATGCGGCAACACTCGGGCATTTCCAGTCGATGGCGCTCGCCCGCTGGGACATGGCGCGATTTGACGCGGAGGTTCGCGAAAGCCAGGCGCGCCGGTGGGTGGTCTACGAAGCACTTCGCAACGGCGCTTATTATCCCTGGGATCACCAGCCACTGCAGAAAGCGTCGGAGCGCTATATGCGCAATCACATGAATCTTGATAATCTTGAGGAATCAAAGCGGTATCCCCGCGGCGAGTAATTTTGCCGCACCCGGCGCGTCGCGCCCTATTTTGCCGCAATCGGGAAGCAAGCTCTCGATTGCGGCAAATACGGCGAAAGAAAACATTAAATATTAGAATGAATATATCGAGAACGTGTTAAATATATTTAAGTTGAATTAGCTCAGGTGGAGAGTACAAATCATTCTCGGAAACGGGAATTGCCGGCACTTTTCAAACCATCGGTGCGACGCGACAGTTTCAGACGTTTTCATCCGGGCCAATGCACGAACCATCACATCACCTTCGTGCGGCCGATCAAGAGGACAACGCCAATGCGTGCTCTTTTTGCTTCCGCAGTCATTCTTTCAACCATCGCAATCGTTCCCGCTGCCTTCGCGGCGAGCCAGTCGGTTACCGGCACCGTCAAGGCCTATCATGCCGGCAAATCGCTGACCCTCGCCAACGGCGATATGTTCCAGCTGCCTTCGAGCTTCAAGGATCCGGGCATCAGGACCGGCGAGAAGGTGAAAGTGGCCTATCAGAAGACAGGCAAGAATCTTCAGGCCGAGATGGTGACCATCGTTCGGTGACCTGATCCGGATTGCCGCGCATGGCGCCGGCCATGCGCGGTATCTTTCAATGGTCGGATTGCCGTCGCAAATGGGACGGAATCTGACCCGCTAAATAGGATGCGCAAAGGGCTTCGCCCCTATATGTTCCCGAGATAGACAAATCCGGGAAAACCCCGGCAGGGGAACATGATGCGCGCGCAGCCGAAAGCCAGTCATTTCATCGATGGCGAATATGTCGAGGATACCGCCGGCGCGGTGTTCGAAAGCATCTATCCCGCCACCGGCGAAGTCATCGCCCGACTGCATGCCGCCACGCCTGCAATCGTCGAAAAGGCCATTGCTTCCGCCAAGGCGGCACAGGTCGAGTGGGCAAAAATGAGCCCCACCGCGCGCGGTCGCATTCTCAAGCGTGCCGCCGACATCATGCGCGAGAAGAACCGCGAACTCTCCGAACTTGAAACGCTGGATACCGGCAAGCCGATCCAGGAGACCATTGTCGCTGACCCGACCTCGGGCGCCGATGCCTTCGAATTCTTCGGCGGCGTCGCGGGTGCCGCGCTCAATGGCGAGCATATTCCGCTCGGTGCTGACTGGGCCTATACCAAGCGCATCCCGCTCGGCGTCTGCGTTGGCATCGGGGCCTGGAACTATCCCCAGCAGATCGCCTGTTGGAAGGGCGCGCCGGCACTGATCTGCGGCAATGCCATGGTCTTCAAGCCTTCGGAGAACACCCCGCTCGGCGCGCTCAAGATCGCCGAAATACTTATCGAGGCCGGCCTGCCCAAGGGCCTCTACAACGTCATCCAGGGCGACCGCAGCACGGGCCCGCTGCTGGTCAATCATCCCGATGTGAACAAGGTGTCGCTGACCGGCTCGGTGCCGACGGGCCGCAAGGTGGCGGAAGCCGCCGCTGGCCATCTCAAGCATGTGACGATGGAACTCGGCGGCAAGTCGCCGATCCTGGTCTTCGACGATGCCGATATCGACTCGGCCATCGGCGGCGCGATGCTCGGCAATTTCTATTCGACGGGGCAGGTCTGCTCCAACGGCACCCGCGTCTTCGTGCAGAAGAGCGTGAAGGGCGAGTTTCTCAAGAAGCTCAAGGCGCGCACGGAAGCGATCCTGATCGGCGATCCGGAGGACGAGGCGACCCAGATGGGTCCGGTCATCAACCGCGCCCAGCAGGAAAAGATCCTGTCCTATATCGAAAAGGGCAAGGCCGAGGGTGCGACGCTTGTCACCGGCGGATCGATCCCGAATTCGGTGGCCGTCGCCGGCTGCTACATCCAGCCTACTGTCTTTGCCGATGTGACGGACACCATGACCATCGCGCGGGAGGAAATCTTCGGCCCGGTCATGTGCGTGCTCGATTTCGATAACGAGGAAGAGGTGCTCAAGCGCGCCAACGCCACCGAATTCGGCCTCTCCGGTGGCGTCTTCACCTCTGATATGACCCGCGCTCACCGCGTGGTCGATCAGCTTGAGGCGGGCACGGTCTGGATCAACACCTACAATCTCTGCCCGGTGGAGATCCCTTTCGGCGGGGTAAAGCAATCCGGCTTCGGCCGCGAGAATTCGCTTGCGGCGATCAGTCATTATTCAGAACTGAAGACGGTGTATGTGGCTATGGGGAAAGTCGAGGCGCCTTACTAGAGATAAAGGCCCCGCCCCAAACCCCTCCCCACAAGGGGGAGGTGCTTAACCCGCAGCAACGCCTTGAAATCCTGGATGCTTGCGGCAAGTGGGACGGTTTGAGAGGGCAGGGCGACGCGGCAAGTTGGCCCCTCCCTTGTGGGGAGGGGTTTGGGGCGGGCCCTAAAAAGAACTCAGGGGAATTTCATGCAGGCAGATTTCGTCATCGTCGGTTCGGGTTCAGCGGGCTCAGCCCTTGCAAGCCGCCTCTCCGAGGACGGCAAGCACACCGTGCTGGTGCTCGAATATGGCGGCTCGGATTTCGGACCCTTCATCCAGATGCCGGCGGCACTTGCCTGGCCGATGAGCATGAAGCGCTACAATTGGGGCTATCTTTCCGAGCCTGAGCCGAACCTCAACAACCGCCGGATCACCGCCCCGCGCGGAAAAGTCATCGGCGGCTCGTCCTCGATCAACGGCATGGTCTATGTCCGTGGCAGCGCCGAGGATTTCGATAGCTGGGACGAAAGCGGCGCCACCGGCTGGTCCTATGCCGACGTGCTGCCCTATTTCAAACGGCAAGAAAATTCCAAGGGCGGGCAGGAAGGCTGGCGCGGCACCGACGGCCCGCTCCACGTCCAGCGTGGCCCAGCCAGGAATCCGCTCGTTCGCGCCTTCGTCGAGGCCGGCAAGCAGGCCGGTTTCGAGACGACCGAGGATTATAACGGCGAGAAGCAGGAAGGCTTCGGCCTGATGGAGCAGACGATCCACAACGGCCGCCGTTGGTCCGCTGCCGCCGCCTATCTCCGTCCCGCCTTGAAGCGTCCGAATGTCGAACTCGTCCGCTGTTTCGCTCGCCGTGTCGTCATCGAGAACGGCCGCGCCGTGGGTGTCGAGATCGATCGCGGCGGCAAGATCGAGGTGGTCATGGCAAACCGCGAGGTCGTCATCTCGGCCTCGTCGTTCAATTCGCCGAAGCTTCTGATGTTGTCGGGTATCGGGCCAGCCGCGCATCTCAAGGAAATGGGCATCGAGGTGAAGGTCGATCGCCCCGGCGTCGGCGCCAATCTGATGGATCATATGGAATTCTATTTCCAGCAGATCTCCACCAAGCCCGTGTCGCTCTATTCCTGGCTGCCGTGGTTCTGGCAGGGCGTTGCGGGCGCGCAATGGATGTTCGGCAAATACGGTCTCGGCGGTTCCAATCAGTTCGAATCCTGCGCTTTCGTGCGCTCGGCGCCGGGCATCAGGCAGCCCGATATCCAGTTCCACTTTCTGCCGGTTGCGATCTCCTATGACGGTCGCGCGGCGGCCAAGAGCCACGGCTTCCAGGTCCATGTCGGCTACAACCATTCGAAGTCGCGCGGTGCCGTCACGCTCCGTTCGTCCGAACCGATGGCCGATCCGGTGATCAAGTTCAACTACATGAGCCATGAGGAGGATTGGATCAAATTCCGCCACTGCGTGCGGCTTACCCGCGAACTCTTCAGCCAGAAGGCGTTCGCTGATTATCGTGGCCCCGAAATCCAGCCGGGCGAGAACGTGCAGAGCGACGACGAGATCGATGCCTTCCTGCGCGAGCATCTCGAAAGCGCCTATCACCCCTGCGGCACCTGCAAGATGGGCGCCAAGGACGACCCAATGGCCGTCGTCGATCCCGACACTAAAGTCATCGGCGTCGAAGGCCTGCGCGTCGCCGATAGCTCGATCTTCCCGCGCCTGACCTACGGCAACCTCAATGGCCCCTCGATCATGACCGGCGAAAAAGCCGCCGACCACATCCTCGGCAAGCCACGCCTGGCGCGCAGCAATCAGGAACCCTGGATCAATCCGCGATGGGAAGTGAGTGACAGATAGGCGGCTCGTCCTGCTACTGCTTCAACACCCCCGACACGATCCGGAACGGGCTTGAGATCGTGGCAGCAGCCGCGTCGAACACGAAGGCGCCGGCAGTGCCGAGATTCTGTTTCTTGGCCGATTCGGCGGTCAGCGCCGGATAGAGCGCCGCGACATCGGCGAAACGATTATGATTGGCCGAGTCCATCGACTGGATCTGGGTTATGTCGATCAGCGTCACGCCGGAATCGATGGCGGTCTGCTGCACCTTCGGGTCGTCGACATCGAGCCGGCCGACGCGGGCCGTGCTGGCGCTGAGGATCTTGGAGACTTCGAGCGCCCGGTCGTCCTTGGAGACGAGAATGACCATTGGATGCGGCAGTTTGCCGATCACGGACATCTGTGTGCGGAACACGTCGCTGTCGATATCGGGTGCCGCGAGAATGACATTGAGCTTGAGCAGGACGTCCTGCCGGCCCTCGAGCTTGAGTTGCCTGAGCGCCTCCACGACGAGCCATCCACCCATCGAATGGCCGAAGATCATTACATCTCCGGCGGCGCGGTCCTTCGTCAGTTCCTTCATCAGATCGACCAGATAGTCCCGCGAATAGGTCGCCGAATCCTTGTCCGCGACATAGCCGGCAAGCGCGCCCTGCGACGGCCAGGAGAAGGCGATCGGTGTTGCGGACAACTTGGCATCCGCCGACATCTGCGCCATCCGGTAGACCGATTCCTGGAAATTGGAATTGTAGCCATGCACATAGACGCCGACCTTTTTCGACGTTGGATTGGCCGCCTTCACCTGCGCATAGAAAGCGGCACGGTCGAGCACTCCCTGTCCCGTCACTGCAAAATCGGTCTTGGGGTTCGGCTTTTTGCCCTTCTTGGGCCATTCGATCTGCGAATCCTTGTGGCTGGGCGGGATCGAGATGGTCAATTCGGCATAGTTTGAATCGATCGACTTGCCATTATCGTAGGCATTCGTATCGGGGGTCAGCCGGGTGCGGGTGGTCACGGCAAACACCTTGACCTGTGTAGCGCCGGGCAGCGCCCGCACCGTGTTCAGCACATCGGGTCCGGGCCGGGATGTGCAGCCCGCAAGGCCCGCAATGAAGGCCAGCGCGAGGATGATCCCCGCATTCGACACTGCCGATTTCATACGCACTGGTCCCGCAACCTGATCTCCCGCCCGCTATAACACCGGGCGGAAGACTTGACCATTGCAATCAATGGGCCGCGCGGGCATGTTCAGGCCGCAACCATGCCAATGACTGTGGCACAATATTGTCCATGGCGGCCAGCATCTTCGTCCGGTTGCGGTTGAGCAACAGGCCGAGTGCGATCACGCCGAGCCCGATCGCCGACAGCGCGAAGGAGAACAGGATCACATCCCTGAACACTTCACTGGCGAGGTAACCGAGATAGACCGCCACGCCAATCGCCCCGAACACTGCATAGACGCGACGGTTGAGGAAGAGGCTGAGCCCGATGAGGCCGATATTGATCAGGCAGTAGATGAACTTCTCGAGTTCCGTGCCGCCGTCGTTCAGCGTCATGCCGAACCAGAAGGCCATTGCACCGAATATGTGGATCCAGAACATATAATCTGGCCCATCGCGGCGAATGATGTCCACGGCCCAGGCCACGGCGATCATAGCAAGACCGAAATAGAGCGAAACATCGCGGCGTGTCTCCCAATCGACATAGGCGCCGGGGACACGCCCGAACCACATTGCAAGGTCCATCGACAGGAACCACAGTGCAATACCGCCGACCAGAAGGATGAAGGGGAAGGGATAGCGCCAGATGGCAATGGCAGACGCGATGATCGTGCCGATCTCCATATAGATCCAGCTGCCATTCACATAAGGAAAGAAATTCTGGTACTGGCCGGGATCGCCGAGCGCGTATTTCCAGAGATCCAGCGCATCCTGCACGCCATAGATGATCATCGGCACCATGGAGACCGCTACCGCGACCAGCAGGCCGGCGGGAATGCGGAGCGACTGGTTCTTCCACAGCATGTGGCCGGCGGCGAGGAACGCCACGGCATAGGCCGAGCCGCAGGCGACGAGCGCCCAGCCGCCCATGCGGTTGAACGCCTCATTGGTAAAAAGCCCCATTGCGCCGATGATGATCAGCGCTCCGGCATACCACAGCACATGGGTGAGATCGAAGCGCGGCAGGTCGGCGCCCACAGTGGGCATGGCCGGCGCCTGTTTGTTCTGGCGAAGAAAAGCGTCGATTTCCGCCAGCTTGGCGTCGTCGATGAGGCCTGCATCGCGCACGGCCTTGAGATCTGCATCAGTGAGCATGTGACTCTCCACAAGGTTTCCATTGCGTGAACAACGTTCATGAACAATGTTCTATTCTGTCTTGCGGAAGAAATCCAGCCTATGCGCGAAATATTTCCAATCCGGCGCTTTCCAGCATATCCAACCCTTCGTCATAAACATCCGTCCCGATGATCACGCCGGTGGCAGCCTCAAGCGGCATGATCGAGACGGGCGAGGCGCGGTCGAGCTTTTCCACCGTCAGCGCGACATAGGTGTTGGCGGATTGCGCGGCGATCTGGCGTTTGATCGCGGCCTCTTCGAAGTCGCCGGTGGAAAATCCATGGCGCGGGTGAACACCCGTGGCACCGAGGAAAAAGATGTCCGGCCTGATCGTTGCGATCGCTGCCGCAGCCACCGCGCCGACGGCCACCATGGAATGCTTGTAGAGCCGCCCCCCGATCAGCATGACTTCCACCGTCAGATGGTGTTCGAGTTCCGCCACGATCGTCGGGCTGTGCGTCACCACGGTGAAGCCAAACGTGCGGGGCAGGGCGCGCGCGATCTCGGCATTGGTCGTCCCGCCGTCGAGAAAAATCATCTGTCCGGGCCGGACCAGGGACGCGGCGACAGCGCCGAGACGTCGCTTCTCGTCGGATGAAACGCTTCGGCGCTCGGTGAAGTCGGGCAATGCGGGCTTGATCGGTAGAGCGCCGCCATGCACCCGCTCAAGCAATCCATCGGCCGCCATTTCCCTGAGGTCACGCCGAATAGTGTCTTCCGACAAATTCATTTCCTCGGCGAAAGCCTTGGCGACCAGCCTGCCATCACGGCGGAGTCGGTCCGTTATGAGCGCCTTACGTTCGGTCGTCAGCATATTGCCCCCTTGACATTTGCACGATATTACACGAAACATCACGAAATTATCCGAATTATGAACTAATATCAAGATAATTCGTGATAATTCACGCAAACTCAGGAGAGAAAGAATGTTGATTCTGATCGCAGGTCCTTATCGTTCCGGCACGGGTGACGATCCCGCGAAAATGGCCGCGAATCTCAAGGTGCTCGAAGCGCCGTCGTATGCGCTGTTCAAGGCGGGCCATGTGCCGATGATCGGCGAATGGGTCGCGTTGCCGGTCTGGAGTGCCGCAGGGGGGAAACATGTCGGCGACGATCTCTACGAAGCGATCTTCCATCCCGTCGCGCACCGGCTGCTTGCCATGTGCGAGGGCGTTCTACGGCTGCCCGGTGCATCGAAGGGCGCCGACAATGATGTGAAGATCGCCAACGAGCGCGGCATTCCCGTCTGGTACGATCTCAAGGATGTGCCCGGCGTGGCGGCCTGATCCAGTCCCGCCGACTCGCCCCTACTCGGCGGATTCGGCGACCTGCTCGAGCAGCCATTCCCGGAAGGCCGCCGTCCGGGGCTCCGTCGCCGCTTCCTTGGGATAGACGAGAAAGTAGGCGAATTCGGACGGCGCATTGACGCTGAGTTCGAAGGGGCGGATCAGCCGCCCCTCGGACAGTTCCGTGGCTACCATCGCGAAATCCGCCAGCGCCACCGCGCCTCCGGCAAGTGCGGCCTCGACGGCATCATTCGACGTGCCGAACACGACGGTACGGCTGTCGTCGAAATCATGCACGCCGGCGGCAGCCATCCACATCTGCCAGTTCGGCCAAGTCAGCCCGTCGCGCGACCATTCGATATGCGCGAGCGTATGGTGCATCAGGTCGCGCGGCTCGCTGAGCGGTTGGCCGGAGGTCAATAGGCGCGGGCTGCAAACGGGCACGATCACATTGCCGAACAGCCGATGCGCCGCAAGACCGGGATACTTGCCACTGCCATAGCGGATCGCGACGTCTATATCGTCCAGATCGAAGTCCTTGACCTCGTAGGACACATCGAAGCGAAGCTCGATTTCGGGCTCAACCTTGCGGAATTGCTCCACGCGGCGTAGCAGCCATTTCGTAGCAAATTGGGGGTCCACCGTGACCTTGAGCTGGGTCGTCGAATTCCGCGACATCTTTTGCACCCGCGCCGTGGCTCTGGTGACGATATCCAGCGCATCCGTCGCGGCCTCGCACAACACCTTACCCTCGGGCGTCAGATGAATCGACCGGTTCGTCCGCACGAAGAGCTTTACGCCGAGCTGATCCTCGATTTCCTTGATCTGGTAGCTCACGGCCGCCGGAGTCAGGCCGAGTTCATCCGCCGCGCGGGTGAAATTAAGATGCCGGCCAGCGGAGACCAGCATTTTCAACGCGCGTGTGCCGGGAAGGGTTCTCATGATTCACTTCAAGGAAAACTTGATATTTGTTCTAAAATTACTCGTTTCCCTTTTTTATGTCAACGTTCCATATTGCACGCACAGACAAAACGTCAAAAAAAACTTGATACAGAATTTGGAGTGCATACCATGGCCGACATCTCTCATTCCCACTTCCACACCGGCTGGTTGGAAAACCTCGCCTGGCGCGTCCTGCATGCTTTCGAACGCGAGTCCAAAGCCAGCCTGCCTGCTGAGCTGCGCAAGCTGCCCGATCACCTGCTGCGTGACATCGGCGTCGAGCGCGGCGATCTCCCGCCCGTGCTAGATGACCTGACGACCCGCGCCGACATGCTCGAAAGCCGCACCGCCGTTGCGGCTTGGCTGTCCTCGACGGTCCGGTGAGGCGCAGGCTTCCTGACTTTTATTGGGGCTGTCCAGCTGCTTCGAGCGGCATCCGTTGACGCATTGAATTTTCCGTGAGCAGGTCGCTTACCTGTCCTCGCCCCGGAAATGGATTCGCCCACATGTCCTCGCACGCCACCGGCAACGACGAAATTCGCGTCAATACGGATACCACCGGCTACCGAGGCCTGAGTTCGGTCGCCGCCCTTGAAGGCGGCGGCTGGATCGTCACATGGCGCTCCGAGACTCAGGACGCCGGCACCAACGGCATCTACCAGCAGCAGTATGACGCAGCCGGAAATGCGGTCGGCGACGAAACGCGCGTCAACGCGACCATGGCGGGCACCCAGACAAGACAATCCGTCACCGGTCTTGAGGACGGCGGCTGGCTGGTCACATGGACGTCGATGGATCAGGATGGCGCTGCCGGCGGCATATACCAGCAACGCTACGATGCGGACGGCGAAACGGTCGGCTCAGAGACGCGGGTAAACAGCTTCACCACTTCGGATCAGGACAGCCCGGATGTCGTGGCGCTTGATGATGGGGGCTGGCTGGTCACCTGGATGTCGAACCAGGATGGTGGCGGCTACGGCATCTATCAGCAACGCTATGATGATGGTGGCTTGGCCGATGGCAGTGAGACGAGGGTGAACACCTTCACGACCACGGACCAGTTTAACAGTCAGGTCGCCAGACTGCAGGACGGTGGCTGGCTGGTGACCTGGACGTCCTATGATCAGGAAGGGGACTCCTTCGGAATTTTCCAGCAGCGATACAGCAACACCGGCATTACAATGGGCGGCGAGGTTCACGTCAACACCGTCACGACGAATTGGCAGTTCGGCTCTGTCGCAACCGGCCTTCTGGATGGCGGCTGGATCGTCGCCTGGAGGTCAGACGATGGCGGCGGTGATGGCATATTCCAGCAACGCTACGACAGCACTGGGGCTCCGGTCGACGATGAGACACAGGTCAATACCTTCACGACTGGCAGCCAGAATGAGGGGACCGTCACGGCTTTGGCGGACGGTGGCTGGCTCGTGGCATGGACGTCGGTCGCCCAAGATAGCGGCACACATGGCGTCTACCAGCAGCGATACGGCGCCGATGGCGAGGCGATCGGAGAGGAGACGCTGGTCAACATCTTTACGACCGGAGCTCAGGTCATGCCTTCGGTGTCGGCGTTCGCCGATGGAAGCTGGTTGGTGACCTGGGCCTCGTCTTCTCATGACGGTTCCGATTCCACAGGCATCTATCAGCGCTACTTCGCCGCCGATGTGGAAGGCAGCGACGAAGCCGAGACATTGACTGGCACGCTCTGGGACGAACGCGTCATCGGACTGGCGGGCACGGATCGCCTCCTGGGCGGCAAGGGACAGGACGTGCTGGAAGGCGGGCTCGGCGCCGACAGCTTCGTCTTCGCAAAAGGCGATACCGGTAAGACTCGCGGGGCCGCTGACACGATCGAGGATTTCCGCCACGGCCAGCATGACGAAATCGACCTCTCAGCCATCGACGCCAACATTAGGCGAGGCAAGAACAACGCCTTCGATTTCATCGGCGACGACGGTTTTTCGCGCGCCGCTGGTGAATTGCGCTACGAGAAAAGGGGCGAGGAGACCTATATCTATGGCGACGTGAATGGCGACCGTAAAGCCGACTTCGCCATTCACCTTGATGGCGCGATGAAGCTCAGGGCAGGCGATTTCGACCTTTGAGTCCGTGGCTCAGCCCTCCTGCGCCCGCGCCCGCCACATATCCTTGAACGCCGGCCGGTCGTGGCAGCGTTCATACCACGCGACCACGTTGGGATTGGCCTCGGTCAACACCTTCTCGGTGATCGCATAACGTACGATTTCCGCGACGTTCAGGTCGGCAACGGTGAAACGGTTGCCGACGAGATAGTCCTGTTCGGCCAGATGCTGGTCGAGGATTTCGAAGGGGCGCTTGAGCAGCCGTGCCGCCACGGCGAGCGTCTCCTGGCCGCCCGGTGTACCTTCAAGTCCGTCGTCATAGGTTCGCACGATCTTTACCGAGTGCTGTTCGATATTGTTGACCGCCCAGAACGACCACATCTCGATCAGACCTTCTTCGGTGAGGCTGCCGGCGGCGAGGGGGCCTTTGTGCTTGCGGGCGAGATAGAGATTGATCGCGATCGATTCCCAGAGTACCAGCCCGTCGTCCTCGACGGTCGGAATATGGCCGTTCGGGTTGATCTTGAGGAATTCCGGTGACTGGCTGTTGAGCCTTGCGCCGGGCGCCAGCGGATCGTCCAGCATCCTTGCCTGGATCACCGGCACGCTCTCGAATTCCACGCCGAGTTCGCGCGCCATCCAGTAGTTCCGCGATGCGCGCGATTGATAGACGCCGTAGATTTTCAGCATGGACCAGTCTCCCATCTGTCGAATTTGACGACAAGGATGGGGGAGAATTTTCTCCCGGTCCAATCAAAATTCGCCTGATCTGTCATCAACATGGCTGATCGAACGGCGAGTGAAAGGTGCCCTACGTTTCACCCCGGGGATTTATTCGAACCCTCTGTTACCCGCGAAACAAGCGCGGGAAAAAATCACGGCTAGCTTCTCTCCAACGCCGGCGGATGGACTTCCGGTCAACAGATGGAGAGTAAAATGGCTAATCTTCGCATTGACAAAAGTGCCTCCAATTCCCGCGTTGACGAATGGGGCCACGAAGGTAACGACACGATCCTCGGCAGCCGCTTCGGCGACAAGCTGAAGGGCGCCCAGGGCAATGACACGATCCATGGCAATGGCGGCAACGACCAGATCATGGACATGACTTGGGTCGGCACCGCTCCCGATATCGAGGAGGAACTCTTCACCCTCGACATCGATGACGCCAATGACCGGCGCAGGATGGCCGACTTCATCGCCGAGAATTACGAGATCTCCTCCCGCGACATCGGCGGCTTCCTGTTCCATGGCGGCAATGATCGCTATTTCGGCGACGCCGGCAATGACTTCATTCTCGGCTTCGAAGGCACTGACAAGCTGGACGGCGGCACCGGCAACGACGCCCTGTTCGGTGGCTCGGGCAACGACACGCTCAACGGCGGCTCGGGCAACGACGTGTTGAACGGCGGCGACGGCCAGGACTTCCTGTTCGGCGGCACTGGCGGCGATCTTCTCTCGGGTCGCGGCGGTAACGACACGCTGGAAGGCGGCCTCGGTGGGGATGTGCTCGATGGCGGCGCCGGTTTCGACTTCGCCTCCTACGCCAATTCGATCGGCGCGGTCGTCATCAATCTGAATTTCAACGTTGCACCGCTCGAATTGCCGCTGGGCTCAGATGCATCAGGCGACTCGTTCATCGGCATCGAAGGCGTCATCGGCTCGAACGGCAATGACATTCTGATCGGCAACAGTGTCGAGAACGAATTCTTCGGCGGGCGCGGCAACGACTTCATGGAAGGCGGCGCCGATGGCGATTTCCTCTTCGGCGAGGAAGGCTTCGACACTGTCGAATACCGCAGCTCCAATGCCGGCGTCCGCATCGTGCTCGGCACCCAGTCGAATGGCAGCGACTCCGTCGCCGAGGGCGGCCATGCCGAAGGCGACACGATCAGCCTCGTCGAGAACGTCACCGGTTCGCGTTTCGCCGACGATCTCGCCGGCAACGCGCTGGTCAATACCCTCTCCGGCGGCGATGGCGATGACCAACTCGCCGGCATCAACGGTAACGATCGCCTCATCGGCGGTAACGGTAACGACACGCTCCTCGGCGGCAACGACAATGACGTCCTGCTCGGCGGCGACGGCAACGACCGCATCGAAGGCGGTGATGGTGTGGATACCGCCTCCTATGACGGTGAACGCGGTTCGGTTCAGTTGGTGCTCGGCAATGCCGGTTCTCTGTCGAATGCAACCATCCAGACATTCGTCAACGGCAGCATCACGGTGGCCACCGATGTCCTGAGCCGCATCGAGAACGTCATCGGCTCGGCGCAGGGCGACTCGCTCCAGGGCAATAGCAGCCGCAACACCATCAATGGCGGCGACGGGGATGACCAACTGATCTTCACGGCAGGCGCGGACACGCTCGATGGCGATCGCGGCAACGACTTCCTGATGGCATTCGGCAACAGCGCGGACCTGCAGATCGACCTTGGCTCAAGTGCCCGGTCGGCCGGTTCGTCCGACGTCACGACACTACGCGAAATCGAGAACGTGTTCAGCGGCGCCGGGCGCGATACCATCATCGGCACCGGAGGATCGAACCTGATCTCCGGCGGCGAGGGAGCCGACACGATGACCGGCAACGGCGGTAACGATGTGTTCCGGTTCGCAAGCCTCGCACAGATTGAAGTGACGGGAGAGGGGCGCGACCGCATCACCGATTTCTCCTCGGGCGATAAGCTGGACTTCACCCTGATCCCCGCTTTCGAGGGACGTTTCGACGTCGAGTTCGACTTCATCGGCAGCCGCCGGTTCAGCGGCGAGGCCGGCGAGATCCGCGCAACCGTGAATGCCGCCGGCGACACGTTCGTCACCCTAGATTTCGATGGCGACCGGCAGGCCGATGCCCGCCTGGTACTAACCGGATCCGTCGCGCTCACGGATGCAGACTTCTTGTTCTGAACCGGCTTGAGCAGGATCGAAGGCCCGGCAGATGGACTAGCCGGGCCTTTTCGCGTCATGCGGGAAGAGTTTTCTGAACGCCGTTTCACCCGGCGGCGTGAAAGCGATCGCCCGGCTTGCCGCATCGCGCCGCGCCCAGCCCTTGTCGATGATCATGGCGAACAGCGCGGCACCCAGCGAGCCGGCCAGATGATCGCGCCGCTCGCTCCAGTCGAGGCAGCGGCGGCAGAGCGGCCGTCGCGATTTCCTGAGCGCCGCGAGATCGATGCCCGCGCCCGTGAGAAAGCCCTCGCCGTCACAGGTCAGCCCGATCGCCCCACCGTCGAAATTCAGATGCCCGCGAGACACCAGGCTGTCGAACATCCGCACGCCGAGATCGCCGGCAAGATGATCGTAGCAAATCCGCGCCTTGCGCATCGCCTCGTCCTTCGGCCCCGGCCGGTGGCGCAGATGGCCGCGCTCGGCGGCGAAGTCCATGAGCGACTCGATAAGCTGACCCACATCAGGACCGGCGAGCGTAAAATATTTGTGCCGACCCTGCCTCTCGGGCCGGATCAGTCCACCGTCTTCAAGCTTGGCGAGATGGGTGCTCGCCGTTTGCGCCGCCACACCCGCGATTTCCGAAAGCTCGGTGGCGGTCAGGGCACGCCCATCCATCAGCGCAGCAAGAATATTGGCACGCGCCGGATCGCCGATCAGCGCGCCGATCCGGGAAATATCCGGTCCATCTCTCATGGCAAGTCCTCCATTCCAGGCCATGCTAGCGCGATTCATGTCACGCATGCTTCGATCTTTATCGAAGCATGCGTGACAATTTGTGACAGTGGCTTTTAAGAATGGAACCAAAGTGCCCCGCCGTCGCTTGATTGCCGCAATCGGCCGGCATATGCAGCCGACACCGCATCCAGCTTTCAAGACCGGAGCCTGTTCATGAGCCTTTTCGGCGATCTCGATCTCGCGCAATTCGCGACTGTCTACCGCGTTGCCGTCGCATCCTATGGCAACGCCGAGCCCCCAGCGGGATTCGAGGCGCTTACCATGTCCGAACTCGGGATCGAGGGTCAGGGCGACAAGACGATCTTCACCAGCAGGAACGGCCGCGGCAAGGCCATTGTCACCGAGTCCGACGGCGAGCTGATTATCGGCTTTCGCGGCACCGACAAGTCCAGTGACCTCAAGGACTACGATAACATCACGTTCTCGGGGAAGTATTACAAGCAGTTCGAGCCGTTGATCGAGGCGGTCGCCGCCTATAACGCGACGCGTGATCTCGACGTGACCTTCACCGGCATCAGCCTGGGTGGCGCCGTCGCCAATATCGTCGCGGACAAGTCCGCAAACGGGAAATGGAACGGGGCATTCGAGGACGCCCATTTCGTTGGCGTATCGGCGCCATATCTATCGGGCAGCCGCAAGAGCGATGTGTTCAATTTCGGTTTCCAGAACGATCCCGTCTACCATGTCGTGCCGGGAAGCTGGACCGCCCACGCCAAGGAAATGGCGACCCGCAATCTCTTTATCTTCCAGCAGCACAAGCAACTCGGCGACAACAATATCGGCGACCGGATCGGCAACCACGAGCCGTCCCATGTGGGCGACATGCTGAAGGCTCTCGACGGCTTGACGGTCGCCGACGGTCGCTTGCTGGCCGATGTTCTGAGGCCGAATAGCTATGTGCTTCTGGATGACGCGAAAGGATCGGTGAATGCCGGCCAACTCCGCCACGGCGGCGATTCGGTGCTGACCGTCCTGGGCCAGGACCGCGCCGACAAGCTCTATGGCGCGACCAACAACGACCGCGAATGGATTTTCGGCCTGGGCGGCAGCGACCAGATTCTCGGCCGGGGCGGGCGGGACGAACTCTATGGCGGCGATGGCGACGATATGCTGGACGGTGGCCGGGGTGCCGACAGGATGCTCGGCGGCAACGGCGATGACCTGATACGCCTTGGCGAACATGACGACCGGGCGGAAGGCGGCGCCGGTTTCGACAGGTTCATCGTCGGCAATATCGCGCTGCGGAAGGACAGCGACGACGCAAGCGTTTTCATCGATGATTTCGTCATCGACGAGGACAAGCTCATTCTCAACCGCATCGACGGCAACCTGACCAAAAAGGGCGACCAGCCGCTGCATTTCGACGGTGTCTACGCCTTTGGCGAATCTGAGGATCTCGACAACGGCTTTGTCCACGATAGGACGCCAGGCAGCGTCGCCATTTATGAGGATGGCTCCGGCAAGACGATCATCATCGTCAATCTCGATAACGATCCCTACCGCGAACTCGAAATTGTGGTTGATGGCTCTGGCATTACGAGGAGCGATCTCGTTCTGTGATGCGGCCAACGCAGAATCTGACGCCGATCAGGCGTCAGGCCTCCCTGTGGCTGACGAAGAACGAGATGATGAACAGCGTAAGCGTGGTTGTCACGATCTCGAAGTAACGGGTCTCGAACACGCCCGCAAATTCGCCGCCGAACAGCGACAACTCGGCGCCGGTGTAAAGCCCGAACCAGATCACCGCGAAGACCACGGCGAGCAGCAGGCGCATGAAGACACCGCGCCCTGCGGCCATGTGCAGGAAGCCGAAAATCGCCATGAAGCCGACGAGATAGGCGATCACCACGGTCTGCGCGAATTTCCACATCATCGACTGCTCGATCGCGGTGAAAATCAGGAAGTAGATGTTGTTCAGGCCCGGCAGCCCGAATGCGAATATGTTGTAGGCATTCACGCGTCCATCCTCGGCCTTGACCGCATCGAAGAGCGGCCTAGCGACATCGGCGAGGAAGGTGTCGCAGAAACGGCCGTCGGCCACGCAATAATAGGGCGCAGCGGCGAGAGCCAGATAGGCGGCTTCCGACAGCACGCCGAGAACGGCGAGCGTCACCAGCGCTGTGATCAATATGCTGCGCCTTGCCGGCGCGGCGGTGGTATCTGCGATATTGGTCATCGTCGTTCCGGATTGTTCGTCGCGCAGGTTTGGCAGGATCACGCTTATGGCCTGCGGATTATTCGCCTGAGACGTTTTTGATCGACCATTTCCAAATTTATTTCCCGATACGGCACGCGTATTCAGGCTTTGGTAACCAGGATCGGTAACCATAACAGCCAGTAAATGAGTTCCTGTAAAGCGTATCGGTGAGTATCCCATGGCGGCTTTGTCTTCGCTCGCTCTATCGCCCGAAATCTCGTCGGGCAAATCCTGGCTGAACTCGATCATCAAGGGCGATTGCGTCGCGGCCCTCGAGGCGCTGCCCGACAAATCCGTCGATATCATCTTCGCCGACCCGCCGTACAATCTCCAGCTCGGCGGCACGCTGCATCGTCCCGACCAGAGCCTGGTCGATGCCTGCGACGACGCGTGGGACCAGTTCGCCAGCTTCGAGGCCTATGATGCCTTCACCCGCGCCTGGCTGCTCGCCTGCCGCCGCGTGCTGAAGCCGAATGGCACGATCTGGGTGATCGGCTCCTATCACAACATTTTCCGAGTCGGCACGGTTCTGCAGGACCTGCGGTTCTGGATCCTCAACGACGTCGTCTGGCGCAAGACCAACCCGATGCCGAACTTCAAGGGCCGCCGGTTCCAGAACGCCCACGAGACGATGATCTGGGCGAGCCGCGACGCCAATGCCAAGAGCTACACCTTCAATTACGATGCGATGAAGGCGGCCAACGACGACGTGCAGATGCGCTCGGACTGGCTGTTCCCGATCTGCTCCGGCGGCGAGCGGCTGAAAGGCGCCGACGGCAAGAAAGTGCATCCGACGCAGAAGCCGGAAGCCCTGATTGCCCGCATCCTGATGGCATCGTCCAAGCCGGGCGACGTGGTGCTCGACCCGTTCTTCGGCTCCGGCACGACGGGCGCGGTTGCCAAGCGCCTCGGCCGCAATTTCGTCGGCATCGAGCGCGAGCAGGATTATATCGATGCGGCGACGGCCCGCATCGCGGCGGTCGAACCGCTTTCGGGCACCGAACTCACCGTGATGACCGGCAAGAAATCCGAGCCGCGCGTCGCCTTCAACACGCTGGTCGAAAGCGGTATGATCAAGCCCGGCGCGGTGCTGACCGACGCGCGCCGCCGCCATTCCGCCATCGTCCGGGCCGATGGTACGCTCGCCTCCAACGGCTCCGCCGGGTCGATCCATCGTCTTGGCGCCCTCGTCCAGGGGCTCGATGCATGCAACGGATGGACCTTCTGGCACTACGAGGATGGGAATGACCTGCGCCCCATCGACGATCTCAGAAGCATCATCCGCAAGGGCATGGAAGGAGCGGGCGGCTGACCTCCAACCACGCCCGCTCCTGCCACCCCTGTTGTCTTGACCCCTGATCCGATCCTTCTTCCGGTTTAGTCCTTCAGTCCCGGAAGAAGCACACGGCCCGGACGGCGCAAATGCCTTCCGGGCCGGTTTGTTTGCGATCTTCATCGACACATCCCCCAAAACACGCCTCTACGTTCACGCGAGCCGTTCCGCTCCGTGGTTTGGCCACGCACGTCTCGATCCCTTCGCCCTGGGCAAAGAAGATCGGCCGGGGCACGTCGCCGTGCCGAGGTTTAGTGGCTGCCTTGCGACAGCCGGTAAGACGC
>Ga0307515_10000936_pt1 | contig 66990 bp, 91 predicted proteins | sample 17_EM_MG_FD_194513 | JGI IMG/M metagenome (GOLD analysis project Ga0307515, IMG submission 194513) | Populus trichocarpa ectomycorrhiza microbial communities from riparian zone in the Pacific Northwest, United States - 17_EM | ecosystem: Host-associated > Plants > Roots > Unclassified | place... | reverse complement strand
CTTCTCTTGGAGGAGTTGAATGATGAGATCCATCTTCTCCTCGATAACATCGATCCTCTTGTTCAAAGCGTCCATTCTCTTGCCAGATTCACCCAAGATCGTGGCCTCGGCCGACTTGAAATGTTTAATGTCAGTGACCGCACTTCCACCCAAGAACTGAGTGCATACCATGGTGGTCGTCGGGAACTCCTTGATCAACTCAGTGAACGGTATCTTACTGATAACCAGTCCCCTTTCTGCGTCCTTTCCGGTTACCTCTGGATCCCTCGCATCCGCAGCGTCATCATTAGCGATGGTGAGATGGACCCAGTCCCTCAACCAGGTATTGCGATTCGGGTCGAACACGGCTTCAAGCAAGCCGATGAATATCATGGGAATGAAGAAAAGGACGAGCATGACATAGCGGTTGAACTATGAAAGGTTGTCGGTGCCATGAACACGATCGCGGTGTTTGATCTCACCTCGATGTACGCTTCCCGTGTAAGGCATAACCTGAACAGAAGCACAGTCAAACGGGACAGGAGTAGCCAAATATATCATCGCTTACTCGAAAGGCGCGATGAACACCTCAACGAGGTTGAATGGAGCGGGATACACGAATTCATCCGGTGCCCTGATCAATCCAACTGTCTTGGTCGCGAAGAATGTCAGGAACTCCGCCTCAGCATCCTCGACAATCTGATTTAAGAAATCCAATTCAGCATCCGGAAAGGGAAAAGGCGAGAAGGCTAAACCTACCTCCGAGTAAGCGGATGAGAACAGAGAGATAAGGATATTGAGCAAGATCACTGCTGTCACGACGTTCCAGCTGCGTCGGGTCAAGAAGCAGTCCTTACCACTCCATGTAGGTGTACTTACAGGTAATAAAGAGCCAAGCTAGCGGGGCTACTCGAAATGTCAGTTGTCAGTCAAACCGTGCAGGTGTTTCGTTACCTTGGTTTGAATTTCTCATAGTCAGGGGCTCTGAAGGCGAGTGAATAAGTACCTATATCCGTAAGAGCGCGTCGACCCACTGTAGCAGAGATTGTATAAGGAGATGCTTAAAGGATCATCAATAGCTGCAGAGAGCCCGTAAGATCACTTTCACTCACTATAACCTATACACAGGGGTTAACGAAGTGAACATAGGATCAACCCGAAACATACCGTCGAGGCATCGTCAGAAGTGCCGTCAGCGACATCAAGTGCATACAGTCCTTGCGCAAATCCAACAGCCAGGAGAGAAAGGAGCTATCATAAACGTGAGCTCTGCACAGCTGGGTAGTTGGCCATTCTGAGGGCTTACAGCGAAGAATATCCCGGACTCCTGCAACATCCGTGCAACACAAATTTGTAGAGTCCCCATGAGCCTAGCTACTCATCAGTCATGTGCTCAAGGGACGGACGGGCGGACATACTTGTAACCATCGAAGACAGTAATCAACTCTAGGGTGAAAGGTCAGTTCGATCCACGTACGCGCCGAACAAACGTACTCATCCTAGGAAGATAACCCTAAGTAATGAACGACATGATGACCAAGGAGTTGAAGCTTACCAAATCAGCGGAGAGACGAAGCTCAACACCTGGAAACTCCGGAACTTGCTTTGGTCGGCCGTGCTTCCCGTCGAGCTCAATCCAATGACCCGTAGAACAAACGCGGTCATGAAAAGAGCATCGGTAAGGAGGTTCACGAAGTTCCAGAATGAGAACGAGCGCCAGGTCGCAAAGCGCAACAGCTTGTAGATCTATGTTACAAAGAGAACGTAAGTCCGAGTCCAAGAACTTTGGGGCGACACATCAACCTTGAAGTTGTCTGAAATTTTAATCCTGTCAGAAGGCATACCCGGGAAGAAGCATAAAAGACTCACTATCGAGAGAGAAGGATAGGGCCAACACGTAAAGAATTACTTCCCATGCATCCATATGTTGATTGTTTGGGTCAATTTTATCGAGTGGTTCCCGAACTTGATGCGGTTTGGGTTCAGATACGGTAGTTGTAGGATAAATCGGCGTCACGCACTAGCAGTACTGTAAACGGCGAGGAAGAATAACCACACCGCGATCTTGAAATAATTCTGGTACCTGAGGGTGGAATGAGAAAAAATTCTTCGAGTTATATGAACGTACTTAGGAACGGCAAGCCTAGATGGGTCTAAGAAAGAAGTGGAATGACTCTCGCGATAGGCGACATCTGAAAATTGTCAACGGTTGAAGAACAAAAATAAAGAATGGGACACCAACAGTCGATGTCGTGACCCTTGTTGTTCTTTTGTACGATCTCACCGTTCCACAGCGCCATCACAACTACCGCACGTCTGTTAGCAGATGTTGTGGGAAGAACGTGGGAGGCGTACGATCTTGAGCTTCACTAGAAGACAAAAAGATGGTGCTGCGAACGATGTAAGGTTAGTGAGCCCTATCCCCCCCTTACCGACAGCCCAAACCCGTACCAGCGTGAGTCAATAGCAAGTTCCAGAGCTGTGGACAAGTCGCTCTCTTCTCCATCCCACTCGAGGTGACAGAATCGGGTGGACATGATATCGTTCAATCTGTTTGGAGAAGACAAATGAACCACACGACGCGCGAGGACTTCACAAGCAATCGCTCTGCCGAAGTTTTCGCCATAGTCGGCGGGGTTATGATTTGCCTCATACATGAAGTCCCGCCTGGCACGTAAAAGAGCATACGGAAGCTATACAAGTAGTCAAAAATGGCGACAGTCGCAAAGCGAAGTCGCAAACCGCTTCGTGAAAGTCCCCAGCTGCAGCGATGTACGTGGAGATAACTTGAGGTGTGATCACCCTACTGGTGGGCTCATTGATGCTCGTGGGATTCACTTCCACCGGCAACAACTCCAGAGTCATAGCCCTCACGCGAGTGACCAGCTCTGTATATCGAAAGCGAATTCATTAAATTTGAAGTTGATACGGGAACTCAGCAGGCTTACTCGAGATACTATCAGGACTTGCGTGCAGACTCTGAATGGACGTGAGAGAAGCACGTTCATCATCCGACATGGTTGTGGAACTAGAAGGTTTCGGGTCGCTGTACTCGTGATTCGCGGTCAGGCCACAGGAGCGACTTTGAAGGGGAGGAAGGGAAACGGTCAGGGGCGTCTAAGTTCCCCAACGTCATTTGTTGCACCGAACCCCAAGCTTCCACGTGATCCAAGTTCAATCAGTCTCCCAACGCGACCCTCGACCGATACACCTCTCGATCTCTAGGCGTGGACGCGACGGACTCTGGCCGGTTTCTCGGTTCCTGGAGCTGGGATGCTGGGACTTAAGACCAAGCGTGTCGTGGCCTACGGGAAACGCGCTCACAGGATTGTGGCAAACGATGGTTTCAGTAAAGCAGGCATCAGTGGAAGGACAACTGTCGATGACCCTGTGTCGGACACCTCGCCCCTTCCTTCTCCCGTCAAACCCAAGGCTGCTTCACCTGTGATGAAGAAGAAATCTACGGCGAGGAAAATAGTCACGAAGCGTATTGATAGCTCTGCGTCTGTTCGCCGTCCATTGGCCCCCAGAGAACCGGCTGTGTCAGTTAATGTCGAGCATAAGCAGGTGGTGAGGCTTCCGACAAAACCTACCAAGAAACCGCTGCCCTCAGTTGTAGACGTCGAGATCATCGTCATGGACAACGAAGGTAGAACGGTGGCGAAGGAACGGAGAGTTTCAAAGACCGGGGCACAGGTTAACCCTGTGACTACGTCTCCGCCTCCTCGACCCAAACATAACAAGAAGAACGCTGAGGTACAGAAGCCTCGAAAAACGCATCGAGCCAAACCAACCGTCATCGAGGCCTCTTCCGATTCGGAACTAGAGCTACCGATACCCCGACAAAAGCGTGCAGCTACCCTACGACGCCGGGTGGTCATATCCTCTGATGAGGATGAGCCCGACGAACAAGAAGGCATCCCAGCTCCCATATCCATTCCCCCCTCCATTTCTTCGCCTTCACCCCCTCGTCACTCCCCTTCCCCTCCTCCGCTGCGCACATCACCTTCTCCACGTAAATACTCTTCACCTCCCCGAATGAAACACCGGCGTTCGTCCCCTCGTCCTCTCCAATATGATCCCATTACCAACAAACCGAGGCAGCTCACACCAATCCGTCGTGGGAAGAAGCCCCTCCCTCAATCACCTGGATCAGTAATTTCACTGGAAGACGACGAAAGCGATTTGGACGACGCAGATGTCAATGATCTTCTGAAATTCGCAGGCCTGTCCATAACAGACTACCAAGAGCATGCACCTAAGGTCCCCGAATACCTTCTCCCCTTGCTACAAGAATGTAGTCAGGATTCTCCCCACGAATTCTCCTCATTCATTAACAGCTTCCCCTTCGATCCGATTGTCCAGTCATACGAGTCCGAACTAGCGGCATACTCGAAAGCGGAGTTTCGGAAAGTCGGAGAGGCGTCGTACTCGGAGGTCTTCGGTATAGGAAGTGTGGTGTTGAAGATAGTCCCACTCCGCGATGAGTCCGGGACGAAAGCAGACGGATACGATGCGGAATCGCCACCACCTAGCGATGCCAGGGATGTTTTGCAAGAAATCGCAGCTACGCGGTCTATGGGGGAACTGTGCGAGGGGTTTACCAAACTCCTCCGGACTTACGTAGTGAGAGGCAAGTACCCCTCTCTACTACTGTCGTTATGGGACGAGTACAACGATGTAAAAGGGTCAGAAAGCATCAAACCAGGTGAGTCGGAACGTGGACAGCTATATCTTCGTTTTGCTCACGTCCTCCCCTCAAGACACATTCTCGGTGTCGCAGGTATACGCCATTATTGTCCTTCCAAATGGCGGTCCAGACCTGGAAGCGTACGCATTCTCCTCCCCTTCAAGGAGCGGGTGGATGCAAGCCTGTAGTATTTTTTGGCAAGTGGTGTACAGTATTTCCGATGCAGAAAATCTTGTTTCGTTCGAGGTCTGTGCTTTCTCGTGTTTCAACAATCCCTCCGTGTATTCAAGTACAACCTAGCATCGCGATCTCCACTGGGGCCAGATCCTGATCCAAAATCTCCCCTTGTCAAGCATCCCAAATCGGGGCACGACTTGCCCTTCCATGGATGACTACAGCTCAGGAGTAATAGCCACAATCATCGACCTCGGTCTCTCCAGAATGGACGCGTCACCAATAGCAGTTCACTGGACGCCCCTCGAACCCGAAGTCTTTGAAGGCGAAGGCGACTACCAATTCGACATCTACCGAATGATGAGGGACCACAACGGTGGTTCATGGGAAGAGTACAGACCTCTTACGAACGTTATGGTATCCATTCCCCTACTCCCCGCTTCGTATCAAATTGACCAGGTTGGGATTTTAGTGGCTTCACTACCTCCTGCGCAAGTTGATCTCGTCGAAGGGATTACGAGCTCCCCCTGCACCACGGAAGACCGCAGCTTCCAACCCAACACGGAAGAAGAGTAGGATCGCTTCCTCCACTTCGGGTTTTGGTGAACGGCAGTGCTATGAGTGCTTGTTAGAGATGGAGTTCTTGTTGGGTACGTGGCTAGAGAACGTAAAGCCTCCGGGATTGAAAGGGTCAAGGAAGGGAAGAACCAAGGTATCCGCAGCCGTTGGCAAAGAGGTACGTCCATTTAGATCCGCGGGAGACGTGCTTGGATATGGCGTGGAGAGGCTATGGGTCGCCGGCGACCAATAGTGACTTGGGTTTAGTCGTGTACTGATCGCTCATCATTCCCCTTCACCCCCGTTGCGATTTCTTCAGCGAGTGGGTTGCCCAGGCTGACGATCAGCGCTCGCACGACATTTAGATATTTGTGTGCCACCCACATTTCTCTACGGTAATATATACGCGTGTACACATACGCTACTTGTTTTTGAATATGACGATACGCGTTTTTCGCCACCAAATCTTGCTGTTCTATCATGCCTTTGAAAGACTCGTGGTTGTAAAGGAGTCCCCGTGTCAGCTCATAAATCGATCGTCAGCGCCCCGTGGGGTTTCCGTTCGCCCGCCGCACTATCCAGGACCACAGGATCTCCCATATCGAGGTTTCCTGGTGTTTCTTTCCGACTGCTAGCCCCTCCATCGAAACCGCATTGGTTTCTGATACTGTGTAACCCTTTGCATGTGGTGTCCGGCACTATATGAAAGTGATCAGGGCCCTCCCTCATTTGTTGACAGCCGTCAGAATTTTGACGTGGCACTTTACCCGATACGGGACCAACGTCCATGCGACCGAAGCCTGGTGTATGCCCGTAGAACCGATTTCTCGCATTACACCAACATACGAGAAGGCTAGGATCACCGAAAATCGAACGCATCTGTCCCCCCTTGTCAATGGTAGAGAAGCGGCCTCCCTCGAACGCAAAATCGCACTCTTCGTGCGGGTTAAGTGAACGTAGGGGTCTGACTGAACCGGCCTGATCAGGTATAGCGCAGGTGGGAGGGAGGTGGAAGTCGCCTCGCGAACCACTGCCCCCCCTTCCTCCCTGATCATGCTTTCTCTTGCTCGATTTAAACGGCCCCTGATTCCCAACAAACCTTCTGGCTCTCAGCAAGAACCCACAGACGTTCACTTATCCCCTGAAACCTCCAACCCGGAACTGGAGCCACGGTCGTCAGAACCGTACCCGATACCCGGCAGTAACCCCGCCAGCCAGTATACGGTCTTAGAGAAACTCAGCACCGGTAGTTTCAGTGCTGTGTACAAGGCCATCCATAACGAGACCAAGCAAGTCGTCGCAGTCAAACAAATAGGTAACGGTTCGCTTGCTACTTTTCAATTGTGGGTCTGACATGAGCTTTCTGCCTTGTTGCAGATCTCGAGGACTCCGACGACGATATCTCGGAGATCCAGCAGGAAATCACCATTCTCGCTCAATGCGACTCGGAATATGTGATACGGTACTATGTATCGTTCGTGGTCGACTACAAGCTGTGGATTGTCATGGAGTCCCTCGAGGGCGGTTTCTGTCGTGATCTCCTCAAAGCTGGCGTCTTTTCGGAAGCCCACATCGCCATCATATGCCGCGAACTACTCCTTGGTCTTGACTACCTCCATAGCAAGGGCACCATCCACCGTGATATAAAGGCTGCCAACATCCTTTTATCTGCTTCCGGAAAAGTCAAGCTCGCCGGTTTCGATGTCGCCGCCCAACTCACGACAACTCTGAAACATGGGTTCGTTGGAACTCCGTTCTGGATGGCCCCGGAGGTTATCCGTCAGGCCGGGTACGACACAAAGGCGGACATTTGGAGTTTGGGTATCACAGCTATCGAAATGGCGAAAGGAGAACCTCCGTTGGCCGAGTACAACCCTATGCGTGTCCTCTTCCTGATTCCCAAGGCCAAACCACCCGTATTAGAGGGCAATTTCTCTTCACTATTCAAGGAGTTCGTATCGCTTTGTTTGACTAAAGATCCTTCAGCTGTGAGTTGCTCATTTAAACGCTGGGTCGATTGTAATTCACCTTACCAAATGGTTCATAGCGTCCGACCGCGAAAGAATTGCTCCAACATCGGTTCATCCGCGGGGCTCGGAAGACTGACAACCTCACTGAGCTCATTGGACGCACCCTGCAACCCACACCTGGGCAGGCACCTCAGATGTACCAGGCTACGGTTCGGAGATGGGACACGAAAGGGTTTACACAGAACGGACGGATATCCGACACGGTCAGGTCCGCCGCGGCAATAGAGACTCGCCGAAACATGGAGAAGGATCCCATACCTCACCATGAATTCGACCTGTCCGACCACGACGATGACTATGGCGCACCTTCGCCTCTGCCTATCTACCCTTGCCCAGATGCCCCTGCGGTCCCCCTTCAGGAGGCTCCCGGTAACCATGACCATGGGGCGCCTCCGAACAGTTCCGTCGGATCGAACCCGAAAGAATCTACGTGAATTCGCCCATGAAAAACGGGAAACGGAACAGTGGGGTTGCACCGTGAGAGGCAAATACCCCTCTCTACCTCCACCGCTACGGGGCGAATACAACGATGCGAAGGAAGCATCGGACCCAGGACATGGCGTGGAGGGGTCATTGGTTGCTGACGACCAATAGTGGCTTGGGTTTCGTGTACTTATCCCTCATCGTTACCCCTCATTCCGGTTACAAGTTATACAATGAGCAGGTTGTCTGGGCTGTCGGTCTGGGTTTACTAATTTGAACGTAAACTTGTGTTATCCTTAGATTGACTCGAAATGCTGGCTCGCGTGCATAGTGTACAGTGGTAAGTTGATTTTTTGTCACAGCTTCTGGATGACGATGGCCGACGCAGCACCCCCTCCGTTACAAATACCTGCCGCTCCGAACTCTCCAGACTTCAATGCATGAACGAGGGAAACGACGATACGTGAGCCCGAGCTGCCAATGGGGTGTCCAAGGGCAACAGCGCCACTGGGGAACAATTGTGGTTAGCGATGAAGCCGGGTTATGATACAGTCGGCAAGTGCTCACCCGTCAATATTGATCTTATCGTATGAAATACCCAAAGCCTGTTCAGCAATTCGGACGACGACGGAGAAGGCTTCGTTAATTTCGAAGCGAGCAATATCCTTGATTTCCAGGCCGGCACTCTTCAAGGCGATCGGGATAGCGAGGGCGGGAGCCTCTGGGAAGTCGATGGGGTTCACACCAACGTCAGAGAAAGCTGAAGGGGTTGTCAGTCAAGGGGACCCTGTCATATCGCAACTTATACATACAAACAACTCGTGCGAGCGGCTTGAGACCAAGGTCTTTAGCTTTCTCCGCGCTCGTTAACACCAACGCGGAAGCGCCGTCGTTCAGAGGAGACGAATTTGCAGCGGTGATGGAACCATCCTTCTTGAAGGATGGCTTGAGAGTTGGTACCTTCTCGAAGATAACTCGTTTGTACTCTTCGTCCTCCTTTACAACGGTGTCACCCTTCTTTCCCTTGATGGTGACGGGGGCGACTTCCGCATTGAAAACGCCGTCAGCCCAAGCACGAGCAGCGCGTTTGTAGGACTCGATAGCATGGGCATCTTGAGACTCTCGAGAGATTTTGAATTTCGCGGCAGCAGCCTCTCCACAGTTGCCCATTCCGAAGTTATTGTAGACATCCCATAGGCCGTCCGTCTCCAACGAATCCCTGGTGGTGAACTTACCAAAGAGCGGATTCTGTCGGGGGAGTAAGAATCTATGTGCGTAGTTCATAATCAGCTAGATATCACACGTATACCGAGACACGTACGGAGCGTTACTCATACTTTCCATTCCGCCAGCGGCGACAACATCTTTATATCCGGAGAAGATACTCTGGGCGGCAAACATGATCGACTTCATTCCGCTGGCGCAGACCTTGTTAATGGTGGTAGCATCGGACCTATGCCTCATCCCGGAAGCAAGAGCAACTTGGCGAGCCGGGGATTGACCGACCCCAGCTTGAACGACGTTGCCGAAGAAAATCTCCTCGACCTCCCCCCGAGGCACATTGTACTTGTCGAAGGCGTGTTTTAAGGCGACGGTACCGAGTTCGGTCGCGGTGAGAGATTTGAGGGAGCCATTGAGGGAGCCTATTGGTGTCCTGGATGCAGCGACGATGACTGCTTCCCGTGGGCCAAAGGTGGACTGAATAACGTGAGTTTCCAACGGCTTCGCGCTGAGGGGTGAATGAGTTAAGCTCACCAGCCGGCGGGTGCGAGAGACAATCTGCCTGGTATTCAACCTAGAAGCAAGCATGGTGAGAGTGACCAGAGAGGTGGTGGTTGTGAGAGAAGGTTGGGACTTCGGACCTCAAACGCGCGCCTCGCTTTCAGATTCAATGCGGGGCAAAAATCACATGGATTGCTCTAAGTACATCACAGATCTACAACCGACCCAAGAACAAGAAACCACATCTTCATCCAACACCTCAATCTATCGTCTTCGGACACGTCTGGATTAACAACCTCATTCACGAGTTCGTTAACTGCAGCACTACTCTCACACGGATGGAAATACCAACACCGGGTACCAAGTACCGGGTGATCGCCTTGAGATAATAGTGGGAACGCCGAGCCAGGTTCAGAGAGCCCGAAAGTCGTCTTATCGAACTTCATGGACGGGTCAAAGCGGAAAATACCAGCTTGGAGGAGCTGATCCAGTGTAAATTGCACACCCTCTACATCGAACTCAGCAACTGTTGCAGAATCGCAGCCGTGGGACATACGCTGGTCCCACATGTTGAAGTAAAAGGCAGGGACCATAAACGAGGGCGAATAAACAACGTATTGGTCGCAGGAGAGGAAGCTAGGAGTTGGATTAACCGCTGTAGGATCATCTTCCTCGACGGGGATCTCCCCAGTATCGTCGATCGTGTTCCCCGAAGGCTTTACGGGTATCGAAACGGTGCGTTCGAGGTATCCTAGATGTTGGAAGGTCTACCTTGATTATCAGTGGCGAGCTTGGCACTCCCGAGTAGGCACTATTACCTGGTGGGACCGCCAGGACCAAGATGAGCGGGAACCATCTCCTTCAAGCAGCAGTTTGCAAGCTCGTTCGAACTGTGGTCGTGTGAGACTCATCAGGGCAAACAGGAGCAAACAATAGGCGTGGGAGATTTTGATTGTGGCTTTACAGTCGTATCGGCAAGTCCCACCCGATCCACACCAAAAGTTGTCCATTTAGCCACTCATCTCGCGCCGTCGCCGCCCTCAATCTCACACACCATGGCCGTAGGCAAGGTTGGTGTTGTCACATTCTCCGAACATCCCGAGACTCATATCTCGCTCAGAACAAGCGTTTGTCAAAAGGAAAGAAGGGTATCAAGAAGAAGGTTGTTGACCCATTCACCAGAAAGGGTATGCCTATCCTCGTTTACCTTTAATCCATGCGCACTGCTCACTTTACCTCACAGAGTGGTACGATATCAAGGCGCCATCAACCTTTGAGGTTAGGAATGTCGGAAAGACTCTTGTGAACAGGTCACAGGGTCTTCGTAAGTCTGTCACGAGCTGGTTGGCCTTCGTGACCCTAATTGCGGGAGTATAGGAAATGCCAACGATTCTCTCAAGGGTCGTATTGTTGAGGTCTACCTGGCGGATCTTATCAAGGATGAGGACCAATCCTTCCGCAAGATCAAGTTACGGATCGACGAAGTCCAGGGCAAGAACTGCCTCACCAACTTCCATGGCATGTCATTTACTTCGGACAAGCTGAGGGCACTTGTTCGCAAGTGGCAAACGCTCATCGAGGCTCACGTTGACGTGAAGACTACCGATGGGTACCTCATCCGACTCTTCGCTATCGCCTTCACCCGCCGGCGTCAGTCCCAGGTTCGCAAGACCACTTATGCCCAGTCGAGTCAGATTAGGGAGATCAGGAAGAAGATGTTCGAGATCATGACCCGTGAGGCAACGAGCTGCGACTTGAAGGAGTTGGTGCAGAAGTTTGTGCCGGAAGCCATTGGTCGTGAGATCGAGAAGGCGACGAGGGGCATCTACCCCTTACAAAATGTGTACATCCACAAGGCCAAGATCCTCAAGGCCCCCAAATTTGATCTTTCAAAACTGCTCGAGCTGCATGGTGAATCGAACGATGTAAGTTCCCTTTATGCTCGCCATTGCGAAATGTGGTATACTCACGACTTACACAGGACACAGGGACACGTGTGGTCGGGGACTTCAAGGAGCCGGAGGTCCTCGATTCGGTGTAAAACCAACCCTTCGGATTACTTGTTGTCTTTGTATTTGCATGTCCTCATTCCCACCATCAATGCAACAGTGGCACTGGTACGTTGTATGAAATATGGGCACATAATTTGTCGCGTGTATGAAACAATTCCCGTGAACACATTGAAGGACCGGAACGCTCCGCAACATCCAATGTACTTGCATACACAGCCAACCGGATCTGACATCGTGAGGTCTCGCCCGGGAATCTCCACTGGCATTCGTGCGCCGTTATCTTCGAGATAAGTTATCGTAACGGCGCCAGTACGCCAGACCCCGGCTCCCCATTGTTGGGTGATTTTTCACGCGTCACGACTCAACGAACACTGATCATGATCGTAAAATATGTGCAGCCACTTGCAATGGGAGAAGTCTGGGTTTGAAGGGACCGAATCGAGAGGTGGTAAATGTGGCCTACGGTGTGCAAGATAACCAATGGCTGCATGCCTTCGCATCGCATTATCTATGACGATAACCGGGTTTGATATGGGGAAAAGGTTCGTGGTATCTCGAAGACTGTTATAGATGATCTTCTGCGCGGGGTTCCTTCGAGGGAAAGAATAGGAAATATGGAACAGCCAGCAGAGGCCGCGAGCATCGGCACAGGGAAGGTGGGACGATGGAAAAAAACGTACCAGCCAGTCACTGGGCGATAACTCCGTGAGACCTCTGTCCCATATCTGACTCCATCCTCCACACGCTCTTTCGCGACGAATGCATTCCTCCTGAGAATAGGACCGTGCCTCGGGAGTGTGCGGCATGCTGTGGACTCGTCCACGGTACCGAAACCGCGGCTCGGTTCCAAATCTCCCTCCGACTCATGAATAAATGGGGGATATACAAACTGCTACCAAGTGCTATCTCCTTAAGTTAGTGATTGGAACGTTGATCCGGCCCTCACAATCGGCACGGCACACAGGAGGTCGATACGGACAAACCCCCTCTTCCTATTGGAGTCGGGGAATGAGTATTCTTGGTCCTGCAGGGTTACCAACGACTCGTGATTCACGCCGGGGACATGTCGTCGATTCTCGTCCGTCACGGGTGGCTTGGAATTGGGAAAGATTTATGCGTCATGAAGGGATACCGAGTCCCAAAATTGAATGCGATCAAAAAGACAAATGGCAAATTAGGGCCGTATTCAGTAGGGAATGGGAGTCTATCGAAACGCAAGCAGCTGTAGCTCGATTATCGCCTTGGTTTCTGTGAGAAAAGCGGCCTGAGACTCGCTTTTGGGTTTTGGATGATTTTTTTCTGCAACGCGACGGTTACCGTGGTCCCCGGCTTCCGTCATAATCGAGTGCAGAAGTCGGGCGGCTATCCACCCCGGTCTGACCGCGTCCCTTGATTAATCAGCTTGAAATTGTCCGACATTCATCCCCTCTCAGGGTCTGTGGCCTGTGGGTAGACGGGTAGACATCTCACGCGCGTCATACGATACGCCACAAGATACCTCTAACGTTCACCACGATGTCCGACTCAGAGTACCTCAAGGGCCTCCTGGGGTTCCACCCAGATTTCCCCAAGAAGGTTTTTTTTTTTTCGTTTACTTACCCTTGCTGAGAGTGGGCCTAAAAAGCTCGAAATCTTGTCACACTTAGGGCGTCAATTTCTTGGACATCTTCCCAATTTTTAGAGATCCACTCGCTTTCGAAGTCCTCATCACCAACCTCTTGCACCACCTGACGTCGCAAACGATACCCAGCCTTCAAGGTGGCAAAATAGATGTGATCGTCGGTCTGGACGCCAGAGGCTTTTTGCTCGGCCCGATCATCTCCTCGAGGCTGGGAGTCGCCTTCGTCCCCGTGCGGAAGAGAGGGAAGCTTCCTGGAGAATGCGTCTCTGCTGAATACGAGAAGGAGTATGGGAAGGTGGGTTTTTTATCTCCCTTCTTTAGAGGGTTTAAGCCCGTCTGGTCCTCGTTTCGGCACTTATCGAAGATTTATCCGTAGGATATGTTTGAGATGCAAGCTGGAGCTATTCGGCCCGGCCAGAACGTCGTGGTTATTGATGACGTTATCGCAACGGGTAGGCAGCACATGTATGCGCTTCCGCCGAGACTCTTTTCTCATTTGACTCTCTAGGAGGCTCTGCAAGAGCTACGGGCGAACTCGTCGCCAAAGAAGGCGGAAAGACGATCGAATACCTCTTCATTATCGAAGCGACCCTCTTGAACGCTCGCCCGAAGCTCGACGCACCAGTGTATTCAATCGTTCAGGTCGACGAGTAGAACTGGAAATGAATAGAGGAAATGCTGCAGCTCGGATAATTATAGGTCTATGTACTATTACTAGATGACAAGCCTTGTATTCACCAGTGCATGCCCGTTAAGATACAACACCTTCTGAATATCATCCTTGAGCTTGTCCATGTCGTTACTGCTCTTATAGGCCTTCGTCGGCTTCCTCTTCACGCCAACTTGCCTACTCTCCGGATCGACCATGAACATAACCTGTCCCGCACCGAGGTCCTGTGTCCGTTTTATCATATCTACAACTGCCTCCCCAGCAGTCTTCGTCAGAATGACGAGCGCGACGTCGTCTACCGCGCCGCCGACCCCTGCCCTCTCCTCCTCATCGATCGAGGGGCTGACCCTGGTGTCGCTGTCGCTGACGACGATGACTCCAGAAGCACCAGCTTCCTTTGCGTTGAGGAGCTTCTCGAGGAAAGTGCATTCTCCTCGATCGACCAGTAGAGCCTCATCTGAATAGGTTCGCTCGTAGGGCTGACATCCGTACCGATTTGAGTGATCCTGGACCAGTAAAACACCATCCTGGTGACCGAAGCGTATTGGCTTATGGCCTGGGGCGAACGGAGAGGGGTCCCCTCCAAAATTAGCGGTATTTGCCGGTAAAGTAATTCCGAGTGCAACTTCTGTCGTGCCCGTTTGAACCTGGAACATCGGATCGACATCTTTGAGGAAGAACTGGAGATTGATGACAGAGACTCTCTTCGGTGTGATGACCGGTCTATCCTCTGTGCCAACGAGCCTTTGATCACCGACGAAAACGAGTTGACCCGCGCGAACCGAATGTGGTCCCACTGAAACGAGACGTGTGAGCAGACGGTACACGGGTTTGGAAAGAAAAGACGCACGGCGAGTGATATCATATCCTTTCCCATCCAAACGGCTTACGATATGCGCTCTGATTCCAGTGATATTATGGATCAGATAACCGTGTTTGGTCACTTCGAGCTTGCTTCCGTCCGGATTGGGATCCTCTGTGACGGTTTTGCCGTCATGAGACAGGACGAAGTCATAGGACTGAAATTAAACGTTTCAATCGTGGTGCAAAGGGAGGATCATGACATAGCCTTACGAAGATCTCCACCTTCGGGATATCACAATACCCGTAAGGTGACCAAGCGGCCTGTTCCAGCTCGCTCGCAGTCCCGTCTGCCAGGAAACGAGCATACTCCACGTCTCGACGAGACCGTATGCCCCCCACGATACCCCCGTCCTGGTTCGAGTCTTTCTGGAAGGCAAATCCAGGAGTATATGCGGGACATCGATGGTTCTCAGCTCCACGAAGCTTCCTTCGGACCGCTGACATGGGTTTTGTGTATTTGGGTTCGAGGGTTAGAATGTGTCCTTCGGTTGTGAAAACGTAATTTGAGTCATCGCTGTGGATTGGGTTTTCCTCGTCAAATAATAGGTATAAATACTACAGGATGGTGATGGTCAGGAATTGGACGGGAGTCCAGAGGAGGTTGGAAAAAAGGCGTGCCTTGAGAGTTTCAGAAAGTACAAATGATTCCATGCGATCATATAGGGTGCCTGACAGGAGGTTTGAGACCCCGGCGATACCGCACTCCACTTTAGCCCGAGTTTCGATGTCGTTGAGAATTCGCTCTCCGACATCGAGATAGAATGGATCCCGAGTGGCCTGTGCATCTATTTAGCGTCGGTAGGGAGCGTTATGAGGGAGAACGACAAACGCGGTAAAGGTACCAAGTGGATTCAATGAATTCTTGATCGTGGGTCAGTGTCGGGTCTGGATCCAAACTCGAATGGCATACCTGGTCGAAGGGGATACTGCCACGAGGTTGCCTGCAAAAAGGCGGTATCGAAAACCTCTGGCAGTCCAGAGAACTTTTTCCAGAGGTTCCAGTCTGCAGTAAACAGGATTAGACTGGGGATGGGCGGTACCAAAGGGGACACAGGTTTACACATAAGGTGGGCTTTTATCGCGTTCTCGATGTCACCAGCCAGAACCTGTAAGCCAGGCCAAAATGCGGACAGGGAATCGATAGTGAAATATGCAGCCTCTCCGGAGTGAATGTTGACATTTCTGAACTTTGGGGGGGTTCGATGGTATCAGTATCCTAAGCTGGCGGGATGGGTGGCATACCCAGAACCCATTGGATGCTCTTGAGTATTGCATCACAGCAGCGTAGCTCTGATGCCAAACGTCCAAGAATTCGACTTCCCCTGCCAAGATCCATCCGTTGGTGGATCTCCCGTTCAGCAGAGAGTACGTACCACTCATCACATACCACTTGAATGCGTACTCATAGAACGAGTCGATTCCAGCCCCGATTCCGCTGATCTCAGGGGCAAGCCAAGCCTAAAATACTAATTGACCATCGATTTCATGCTGACACGCAAAACTTACCCCAGTTCGCAGGCTAACTGTGTTCCCGAGCAACCCTATATCCGACTTGCGATTCCATAACGCGAAAAAAGCCTTGTACGCGACTTGCTCGAAACGATCATCGCCGGTGAGGCGACTCAACGTTGCAAATTCCAACATGAGAGAACCTAGAAAAAAGGTTTAACGTGGATCGAGTGACAGGTGGAGGATTGATTACCAGCTCCAGCGGTGCCTGTGTTGTGCGTTGGTATGAAATATTTGGTCGATTGGAGGGCAACGTACAAGTTTCGTAACCTTCACTTTTGAGTACACCGAGTTTTAAGTGGATCTGGTGTCGGGATGAATATAGGCGGGGACACTGATCCCGGAAGCCCTCACCCTTGCAAATGGAATCCCAGTCGGCGTCGAGAAGGCGGGTAAGAGCCTTTTGCCCAGGTCGTGTGCCATGTGAAGGAGTTCGTCCTTGTACCATGGTAGGTAGAAAGGTTGATTTGGGCGTGAAGCAAAAAGATGAGCGGACAGCAAACCTCCGAGAACGCGGATGGTGGCTTCGAAAACCTGTGGTCTTGTGTTCACGTTGAAAGAGACGGACTTTACAACGTTCTTGATTGCAGTATCGAACCCTTGAACATCGCCCATCACCACGAACGTATCGAGGACGTCGACAAGCGTCACGGAGTAATTGCCTGCAACGTCATTGGTCCCCCAGTTTTCACTGCAGATCCAATGAACAACTTAGTATATTCGGTCGATGATGTTCTCTTACGGATCTGAATAGTCTGGGCCACGTCCCGCGCAGGATATCGGGTCCAATTCGTCATAGGGGAAAGCTAACGGTTGGTGTAAAAATGATGCCTGACTGGCGGTCGGTCATTGAACTGACCATGGTCCATGTAATTATCGAAACCATGATACCATAAGTCTCGTACTCTCTCACTATGAGCAACAACAATTAGATATTGCATCGCCTGTGGATTGTGAGACCAACCGAAGGGCAACAGTGCGGTTCAATGACCACCCGGTGACTTGGCTCGTGGCTGCGGCGGGTGTTTCTGTGGTCGACGGCCAGAACTGGAAAGCCAAAATAAAAAGTCCCAGAAGTGCACGGGTCCGCCAATTGTGCCACGTCATGGACAATGAAAAGTGAGCCGATGCAGGCCGCGGTCTTTCCGCCACCGAATCCAGACCGAATGAAGCACGTCGAGTCGAGTGCGTGGATGAAAGTTATTCCAGGTCACGTGAAACACACATCGCTTTCTTCGCGCACGCGATTATCACCATGAGCCGAATCATGGATGTCCCCTCCAAAATGGGGCCGTGGATGCTTAGAGGATGGGTGAGCGTCTCAGAAAACTTTAATGAAAATGATCTTGGAATTCACAATGTCTAGGTCTTAACGGACAGAGGGTGCCCAAAGTGCCAGGTCCCCTTGATGAGATCACCATCCGGCCAGACACCTGTTGTTCATTTCTGCGTCAGCTGCGATGGCGACCCGCCACAAGTTCCGGCCCAGTCATCCACTCGTAGAAGCCCGTCTCAGGTCTCGAATCCAACGACCGTGTCGACCCGCCGTACGCCGGCTTCGCGCACTTCGACACCGCCGACAGACATCCCGAGCGGCATGGACTCCCCTCCGCTGCACCCGATCATCGACACGGCCGCAATTCTACGTCGGAGGCAGCAGTCTGATAGAGCATCTACCGAGATCGGTAACCGCTTACTCAATGGGTGGGCTATGCTCGCGGATGAATGTCCAAACCCCGAATGTTATGGGGTACCCCTTGTTCGCCCTCCAAAACCAGGGGGTGGTCAAGACCCCAGAAAGGTTAGTTATCGGCTCCTCCTCCCCATTGGATTAATAGGATTACAACTATAACTCAGGAGTGCGTTATTTGCGGCTCGGTTTACGTAGACGAGCAAAACCTAGGCGACCTGGATCATTCAATAGTTCAGCCTCGTGCAAATACAACCGAAGAGTACGTTGGCAAGGATAAGGACGTCGAAAACTTCGATCTCCCCAGTCCCGCCGAGTTAAAAAGCAATGTCACAATTCCGCCGCCGGCGATCCACCACACGGTACGTTCTGGTTTAGTCTACTCGTTTAAACGACTGAAATACGCATGCAGGACACAACATCCACCAATTTACTTCCGACCCAGGGCAACTCGCGGTAAGCACGTGCATCAGATATTCATCTCACTGCCCCCTCATGTGCACACAGTCCGCAAGGTTTACCATCAACACACATATTCACACAAGCACTTGGCACAGTACGTTTCATTTACTTGATTCCCGGGTATTTCCCATTGAGGATGCTCCTTAGGGGAATCCCTCCAACGCTAGTGCAACGTCAGCTCTCGAGTCAGCTGAACGAGCCTTGCAAGCCGGCTTGCGGGCTCTGGCCGAACGCCTCAACCTTTCGGTCACCTCAGGGACGACCTTTGATCCTCGATTCATCGGCGACCTAGCAGAAGCAATCCAACGTGTTACAACGGCTTTAGCTAGCGTTCGATTGGCCCGTCAAGCCGAGCGCCCCACCGCGTGAAACCCAACAAACGTCAGTCTAGCGCCTTCCAACCCACGTTTCACTTAAGCTGATGCTCCGACTTTATGTAGGAACCTGTGTTTTACGCATTAATGTCACGCTACTACACCCGAATCAATATTCCTGATCTTACAATTTTCTCGAATCACAACACACGACTTCCCCATGTTCTAACACGCCTCCCTTATATCAACTGTTATCGCTCCGCTCTTTCATTCAAACACTCTTATTTCTACCCCCTCAGTCGTATGGCCCCTCTTGGTCTCAAGAACATTTTCTCTGGTCCGAGCAAGGAACCTCAACACAACACGGCAGGAAGACTGGTATCAAACCAGGACGGCTATATGGGACCGGGTTCATTCCCAGGCGGTCTTCCGCCAGACCAAGGCAGAGAACCCCCCACAAGTCATGTAAGGTCGTCGTTTCGTACACAGAAGAATCACATTTAATTCCGAGCGCAGTGGGATCACCAGGCTGTGGGTGGTTGGGTCGATAGCGTTCACAGTCGTTCTGAAATATTACAACAGGGCCTGATGTCCCGTGGTGCAAGCGTGATGGACTATGGTGGACTGAGCGAGCTGAACCTCGAAGATGGCAGCGGCCGTCCCATCGCGACTAACCCCGGCCGCAGTCGCGTCTCTTCTCGTCCCCTCAGTCGATATCACTCCGGGGAAGAGGATAACGACATCGTTCACGTGGGCCGACCAAGGTCCCGGAGAAGACATTCGTCTGACTCGTCTGAGTCGTTGGAGGTGAATCGCGTCGATAACCAAGATATCCTGCCGCACAGTGCCCAGGAATTTGGGCTGTCGTCCCGTTCACACCGCCGACACGACTCCAGACACCCATCTGATTACCGTCGCGGCCACTCCAATCATCGAGCAGACTATGATGGTAGATCCTATCGCGATGACGAGCGATCCTACCGCGATGACAGGCGATCCTACCGTGATGACAGACGATCTTACCGCGACCATAGTCGGTCGTATCCGGATGATCGGTATCGAGACAGGTCTTATCGAGGCGATAAGTCATATCGAGACGATAGAGCATACCGCGACGATCACCGGTACCATCGGAATGACGATCCTTACTATCGCGACAGGAGCAGATCTCGCCACCGTTCCAGGCGGCACCACAGTAGCAGGTATCGAGACAACCTGGAGGATAATGAGGGCCGTCTTCCTGTGATTATCATGTTCGATAACGGCCGAGGCAGGTGGGTATACGTACATGCTCCGGCCCCGACATTATCTCACAACGCTTCTGCCTTAGCTATGACAACGTCTGGTACATAAAACCTGGGGTTTCTCCTGTCGTCTTTGAGGATCCTTACGGCAATGAGATCACGAGGTGAGTAAAGCGTGTCCTTTGGATCTCGTCTGTGTAATCTGACTTATCACATTCCCAGGGTCGGCGATTTCTCTAATGGAGATCCAATTCGGCGCGAACCGATTGTGCTTGACCAATACGGAGGGTATGTGATCCCAAACAACGCACCTCTCAGCTTAAAACTTACTTTGCTCTCACAAGTCCCCCTCCCTTCGAGCTCATGAACGGGTATGGCCACCATTCAAGCAAGTACCCATCGCACATGCCTTCCCGCCACAGGTCCGACAGGCGAGTTCCTGGAACATCGGTGGACCCGTTGTTCGAGCTAACTCACCAATAGAAGGGATCCGATGTTGCGAGGATCTCCCGACTCCAACCCGGTGATGTTTGTCAACCACCCAGGATCAGGACGTAATGGAATGCCAGCGTAAGTGTAATAATTCATCTTATTGGCCTGGTTCCAACGAACGTCGCACAGTAACTCGCACTATGGTCCACACGTCCACCCTACTCCAATGCCGATGTCCGTCCGGAGGTCTCCAGACGTCGATCGAGATGGCTTCGCGCACATGGACCTCCGAGGAGCACCTTCGTTAGTGGGGTCAGTTCATCGTGGTTGATATACGCTAAGTGATTTCGTGTTGTAGGGCCGATGAACTACACCACGCTCTCGACCATCAGCTCTCCATGAGATCCCGCGCACGCACACCTGCCTCTAGCCCTCAGCATGCACCAGGCTTGTCTCGTGCCCCAAGCCGAGCACATTCAACCACCTCTAGGCGTTCACGACCTGTTCAGTGAGCGTGTCACGAAAAAAATCTGATGTGTATTCGTGCATTTTTGTATTTATTTGTGAAGTAATGTTAGTAATTAAGCTTCTGGGAGGCTCGCCTCCCTTTCCCTTTGAAACGTGAACTGGACGGTCGACCTGCGACGCTTTGGATTTCGCTCCGGCCGAGTTTCAAAATACCATCCTTGAATTTACCGACGCCCATCTTCAAACCACGGTCTCGTCGCGATGGGCGAGAGTCGGTCTCATCTTCGAAGATTCTTTTGAGCTTCGGATGGTAGTTCCCGAGATCCTTCGCCTTCAGACGAACAAACATAGGGTCATAATCACTTCGCAGGTGATGGAACTACGTACCTCTTCTAATTTTTGTTTCATCCTCGCCTTCTGCTTGGCTTCGATGCCGAGGCGAACTCGTTTTGCAGCTTTATTGCGTTCGGCTTTTCGAACCAGGGATTCTCCTTTCCCGATCTTCGTTTTCTCAGCTAGTTCCAACACACGACCTTCCAATGCCCTTCGGCGTTGGGCACCGGCCAGGTTCAATTCGTCTGCGTTCGCAACACCTGACAGGAGCCGCGTATGGATAAGTTTATGCAGAAGTGCGTCATTGTGCCGGTTCGACCTGAAATTGTATCAGCGTTATAGGAACGCGAATGGCGGGAGTAGGGTGAACGTACAAGTCCAAGTCGTCGTCCTCATTGGGTTTTACTTTCTTTGTCGGATTTGCGCTTTCCTGCCGCAGTTTGGAAACTTTTGACGACTTAGGGCGGCGGACATTGAGTCGAGTAATCGCAAATCCCGTAGAAATCGCGTACCATGAAGGCTTTCTTAAGGGCTCTATCAGATACAGAGGCCTCGGTTTTTTTGCTAGGGTCCTGGAAGGTCATAATAGATGGCCCGCCAACTGGCAAGGTACCTTCGTCGGAAAGCTCCTCTTCACTATCCTCTTCGCTCATAAGCACTTCTGCAATGGGGCATAAGACAATGCAACGAACCACGAAAAGAGTCTATTGAGCCTCCGTCTTCGGAATCGTCTGAACCGACGTTCCCAATGCCGAAACCATACCATTCCTCATCCTCCTCGCCACTGGCAGAAGAATCATCGGACTCCTCAAGCTTTCTTTTGCTGCTAGAAGGTTCCGGGGACTGTCCGAACGAGTTCAAGAACTGTTTTCCGCGAGCCTCGAGAATTTGCAGAAGCTGTTGATGATCGTCGGCGTCGGACATGGTGGGTAGATCACGTGGAATTTACTTCCGTTCCGTCGACACCGTGACCGGGTCACCGAAGCCGCGCCAGCCCCGCCATCATGGCCCGCAAGAACGCGAAAGGGACAAAGGAGACTCCCTCGAACCAACCAGAGATCTCTGAACAGGAACAATTGAGAATAATAAACGAAACGGGTCTGCTCAACCAACTCCCAAACTCCCCACGCACCACACGGGTGGAGGAAGATGAAGAAACCCCATTTGCTGAGGAGATCCTGAATGCGACGCTGCTAATTGCTCCATTTACGTTCCTCCTTGTTATGATGGACATGTAAGTTTGTGTTCACTGTCGAGGGGTAGCTTATGAACTTGGAAAATAGGATCGTGCACCAACAATATGCTCGCAAGGCTGACCTCAAGGGCCTATGGGACCGGCTGGTGTCCGCTCTACCAAGTGCGTTCGCCGGCTTCTAGTGATCTGCGTTACTCTTACGCCTTTCAGTTCTGTCGATTTTTATCTACTACTGTGAGCTCTTAGATGTTCCCTCTCCAGACCTTAGCCTGAACCCAATACGTAGCGAACAAGCACAAGCGAAACCGAAGAGCCAAATACCTCTTCTTCGTCCTGTCTCTCGTCGTTGGCCCGCGGTTGATTTGGGTGGTAAATAGGGCTTCATGGAGGATTGTCATGCAACAGGTATGTGGCGCGGTGGAATTCCAGGAGATCGACTCACGTTTCCCAGTCACCGCCGCTGGCAGTGTTATGGATCTACACCATTTTCCAAATGGATCTCGGTCCCGCAGTACTCAGTCTGATATTCGTAGGAGTGTGGTTTTTACAGTCAGGTCTAAAATTCTTTCCGTAATACTCGTACTACATAGAAAAATGTATCCCACTATGGACTCATCGAATCACCAATGGACATTCCAACTGACAGCTGTGGCTGGGTTGCAAAGAGCAGTTCGGTCGTCTGGTGCCCTTCTGGGAAACAATGATACTATCATTCTTCGCTCGATAATACGCCGAACTCGAGGTGTGCGCTTGGCCTCGGAAGGCACCTTATACGAGCGGATCGGTGGTGCCCTTGAAGAGCCCATCGAGAAAGCGAGGAGCAAAAGGCGCTCGGTCCTTTCCGTGGGGCTGACACGTCACACTCCTGGACCTTCATCAAATTCTCCCCGAAGAACATCGACTTTTTGCTGAAACTTTTTTAGCTCTCACCGACTCGCGAGAGGTTCTCGGACGGAGAATCACCTTGCTGCTGGTAGAACGACCTTCCATCACTGCTCTCAGCACACGGAACTGCCATCTTAATCTGCGTCCAGCCTTGTGGCCGATGATGGTCGCATACTTATCCAGTTGGTGGATGAGCGTCTTGTGAACCCGATCATCGCGAGCAAAATACCAGGTCTAGTGCACGGGCAGTTAGTCAGGTAGAACATAGGCCAGAACAGAACTAACCGGTATGGGTTCAGCGCCCGGGAGAAAATCTAGAGCACAATGCCAAGCAGCCATCATGATAAGATCTGCAGTGGCATTTGCAACACTAGGCAGGGGTTAATTCTGCGGCGTCACGTATCTCACAGAAGTGGACTCACTAATCCTCCAATGCTGATATATAGTTTGCTCTTCCGAGTTCACGTGTAGCAAACTTTCGAACACAGGTCTCGGCGGCCGTCACCGGCTTCCCCTCAGTCCCCGAACGCAGTGCAATAGCAATGGCGACCGTCTGGTCTTGAACCCATCTCTCCCCTTCGCTCATGATCAGAGTCTGCATAAAGGAGGCAATTAGGTCGTTCTGTTGACGCTGAAGACCGTAGTCGATCGCGAGCTTCAAATTTGTTCCTGCGCAGAAACAAGTAAGAATGGAGAGTGCCTAACAACAGCCTCGGACTCACGCAAAGCTCTCAGGAGGACCTTGGTTTTCGGGAGGTTGACCTCCTCGTCGGGCAAGTGATTGACCCACCTCGATAGGGCACCGAGTATAATGATAGTAACTTCAGAATGCGACTTTCCGATCCTCATTGAATGCACTAATGGTGTAGCATCGCCTGATTTCTTCAACAATACCTGGCTGAGTTGTGAGTCTCGGTTCGAGCTGGACCAGTCCCGACCTACATGAAATGCACGGTCACGGACTTCCATGAGGAACATGATATCCTTCCTTTCAATGGCTCTGAATACCTCCCATGACTACAAGAGTCAGTCTCGATAGATCGTTTTGTATGTTAGGGATACAAACTTGGGGTTCCGAGTCCTGCCATAACTTCGCTCCCACGGAGGCGGGCTTTGGTCCACCCGAGATCCTCGAGAAAAGGTTTTTGCCGAAGATAGGCGAGCGTGGTGCGGTCGGGGTTGTAGGAGATGCCGGCTCGCTGGGGGTCTCTTCAGATACCAGAGACTCGGGGGGAGGGGATGGACTATGACGCAATTGCCTGATAATCAGCTTGTGCATTTCCTCCTCGGCCTCGCGTTCGAGTACTCCTAGGTGACCAGAATGTAAATGGCTGTTGATTGGAAATAGGCCACCTGCATACCTGTAGAGGGTAGTCTCTGGGGAAGACATGGTGAAGATCTGGCCCGCTTGCGTGGAGTAGGTCCACTGCGCGGGGCGCCGTTCAGTTGTTCACTTGGCCTGTCGAGTTTGTCGAGAACAAATGTGTTGTTGAACATGTAGTGTTGGGTGGTGCAACGTAAGGAACATCCGCCTGAATCCAATACGACGAGGTGGGTACAGCCTTGACTACGGCGAGAGTCCACCCTAAATGGACAGGGGCACCTCGATCACAAACTGGACAAAAGCAGATTCACCGCGACCACAACCACCGCAGCCCCTCGTATGCCAGACACAATCGGGGAGGAATCTAGCCGCGCTTCAATTTTGAAAAGGCCTCGAGACGAATCCTACCGACTTCCCCCACCCAAACGTTCAAAAACAGACGAGGACCCTTCGACCGCCCCCACAGAGTCCACCGCAGGTTACGATGCATGTCCAGTGCCCGGTGTCGTGGATTATTTCTACGAAGACTTGATCCCAAAAGCTCCGGAACTGTCTCAGCTCTTTCCGAACCTCTGTCACGATGCCCATGTCGTCCGCAGGTGGTTGGGATCGGCTGGATGCGCTGTTTTCTGGAAGGCAGTTGTGGAGGATATCAATAATGCGACCAACGTTCCCAACGCGTCCCACTATCTGGCAGGACTTATCACTCGTTCCCTCGCAAAAATTCACGGTTCCCAAATGAAATCTTACAGCCCCAAATTCCACACCCTTTGTGAAACACTTCGGTCACACCTTGGGTCGGGTGACGCTGGTAGAATCACGGTCTTCAGTGAGTTTTGCTAGCTTGGGTTCTCGCCAGAAGCTGACCCCAAACAGTGCGTCACGACGCAGTTGCACGAATCATTGTACGGATGCTGATGAATCGCTACCATGGCTCCGATGTGAGACCAATGCTTGCTCAGGACTACGGGGAACAATTAGCGAAGGCAAATTTTTATTCTACGTCTATTACAAGCATGCCCTAATCTCACACAGACGAGGGAAGCCGTTGAACACGGAAAATTCAACGTACTCGTAACCACACAGCTCCCCATCGTCTTAACCCTCCGATCGCCAGTTTTCATCATGTACGTCGGGCCCACGTTTATCGTCCATATTCTGAACCCTTGTAGGTTCGACGAACTCCCCTGTCATCTGACCCAAGCACTCTGTCGTGGGGCTACCACGGATCATTTGGTTCGGATGGTGGAACGGGGCAGACTTCAAGACACGAAGTTTCCACACCAAACCCCCTCCGATGCGGCAGCCCGGGAATGGATCGCAAAAGTTTCAAAACTACGCGGAGCCATACCACCCCCATCAATCTATATCCATCCTTCCACCGAATCCCCTCTTCCGCCGTTCACAGACCAGAAACTTCGAGACACAACGACTTTTGCTTGGCTATCCCCCTCCGACGCGCTAATGGTAATCCACCTTATCCTCCAAGAGCGATCTAAGTTCGGTTTTGGTTCCTCCGGTCAACGCAGTGTGTATTTCTCGAAAAGGGACGAGACTCCGCGGTATGTTTGCGAGATAAACATCCCAGGGTTCAAGAGCAACTATAAAATCGAGGAATACGGCCACTCCAAGTTGGAAGCACTGGTTTCCGGTTGCCTTTGCGCCTGTCGGCTCCTTCAAATGAGTGGTTTACTCGAACCAGCATACTTCCCCGCCGTATACCCCTTTGTGTCCAACCCCCAAGCGGTCGAACCACAGCAGTCAAAGAAAGGAAAATCGAGCGGTGTCCGGACTCATCCTCGGAGGACACCACTTTTCTGGTCACTCCCTGCTGAGACTCTAGGGGGTTTCTGGTACCCTACAATCGTATTTATCGATGGTTTGACGGAGGAGTTTGGTCTGCTTGCCATTCTGACACGACATCCATTGCCAGCGATCTCGGATTTCCTGTTATTCGTCTCAGGAATGCCTGTGGATGTACGATTACGGAAGTGCCAACCAGGACCTTTCTCCCAGGATGAACTCGAAAAACTGCGTCGCGTTACCCTCCGGATCTTGCGGTACGTTGGCAACAAGCCATTCGTCGGCGACCTGAACCAACTTCCGTATCTACTATTCCCCTTGGTACCCGAGATCGCACTCCTGAACTCTCTTCGTGAACCATACTGGGCGCACGAGGGACATCCACATCTGAGCAGCCCATGTGTATCCGAGGTCGCCATGAGCATGGCCGCCTCCGCGTTCTTGCCCATTGCGACTGACAGCACTGAGGGGATCATAAGAGACCTCAAAGACGCTGTGATCCAAGACAGGAAGATTGAGTACACGAAGCACTATTTCGTGGACAAGATCCGTGAAGACCTCACACCGTTGCATAAACCTCAAGAAGGGGAGGTAAGTGTCTTGTAACTTGGCCTGTCATCCTCACTCATATCCCCACAGCGCCAGTACGGACACGAAAGTTATTTGGAGCATTGCAAGGCTCGCATCAAAGACTTCCAAGGTATCAAGAACGTTGGTCAACCGTTGGTGGAGGTCAAGGTTGCTCCTGGTATTATCAATCGACTCGACCCTTCCCCTAAACCTCAGACAAGTGGGGAGAGCGCCCCCCAAAGTAAGCCGAACCCTTCTTGACGTTCGATGTGACTGCAACCCCACGCAGCATTCATCCCCGAGCTTTGTGTCAAGTCGACTGTTCCTGCTAGGTGTGAAACTTTTTCCTACCTAAACTTAGCATTTACGACTCTGGGTTATTTTGCAGCATCGCAAGGACGGCGCTCGCTCTGCCTTCAGTCATGACGAAAATTGACGAGATTCTGCTTGTCAAGGAGCTTAATGCGAGGATGTTTGATAACCTCATCCGGGAGGACCTTCTGCGAGAGGCCTTGACACCTTCTGCTGCAGAGGCAGAGTCCAACTACGAACGGCTGGAGATCCTTGGTAATGATAGATCTACATTTCTCACGTCCAAACGATCTAACCCATTTGGATAGGCGATGCTATCTTGAAGTATTTGATCTCGTGTCACGTCTTCATGCACGACTTCGGTGCTCAAAGTAACCTACACGCTCACCGAAGGGACATTATCAACAACAAGGCGTTGTACCAACACGCGGTGAACGCTGAACTCCCCCAGTTCATCTTGTCAAAGAGGTTCTCGGTCAAGACGTGGTACCCGGCGAGTATCTCCGTCCGGAACTCTTTCAATCCTGTGCCAAACGATGAGATGTTACCCACCCCGGAGGACAAGTCGGCCGCGGATCCGGGTGAAACCGGGTACGTCGTTCATAAAGATGCAAAAACACACCAACTGGGGGATAAGGTCCGACCTCACACGATCCGCACAAGTTTCCTCTGACAGCCGGCTGATATACAGACCCTGGCTGACGTTGTTGAAGCCATCCTCGGTGCTGCGTACCTTTCTGTCGGTTTCCCTGGTGTATATGTCGCTGCGCAGTCGTTTGCGATCCCCGTGCTAGAATACGATGCTACCTCGGAGATAGGCAGGAGGATGCTCCCCGAACCTCCAGCAGAGGTGCCTCCCTTGTTGAAATCGGGCACCATACAAGCGCTGGAGGGAATCGTCGGCCATGAGTTCAGAAGGAAGTATTATCTCGTACAGGTGTTGGTGAGATCCGTTTTCTTTGTTTTCGATCCACCGATCTTCAACGCGACCCGATAGACAAACAAAACAATACCTCAGTATCAGAGTACCAGCTGCGAACGGCTCGGTTTTATTGGCGATGGTATACTGGATTTCCGTGAGTTACTCTTCCGCCACCAGCGGGCGTTTGTGTAACCGTCGCGCTTCAGTGACGATCAGATACATCTACGAACGCGAACCAAACTTGGCCCCAGGGAGTCTGACACTCTTGAAGGTTCGTCTCACTCGAGTTGAGTATTTCTAGTACCGCGCTGACGATGGTGTGGATAGTGTGTTATGGTGTCCAATTCTGCCTTGGCTGCTTTGTGTGTAAAGTGCGGGATACACCAACTCGTGGACACGAGAGCGTATGGGATTTCAAACAGTTTGAACGCTTATGTATCTGCGGTCACAACAGCATTGCAGGAGGAGCAACGAGCTTCATCACGGGAGGGTAGACCCCCTGGTCAATACTGGCTCCGGCTCCAAACACCCAAGGTATGTCCGCTGACCCCGAATGCTAGGGGACGCTCCGACAAGTGTTTGTCTAGGCACTCTCAGACGTCATGGAAGGTATCCTTGGGGCTTTATACGCCTCGGACAACTGCACCCTCGAAGGAACGGAGAAATTCTTCAGCAAAGTCTTCAAGCCGTTCTTCGATGGGTTTGTCACTTTTGAAATGCTCGCTCGCCACGCGGCCGATGCAGTTTTGGAGATGCTGAATCGATTGGGGTGTCGACAATACACAAGAGTCCGCAATGTCGAAAACGGGATCCATTCATGCAAGAGTGAGTTCGCTCACTCCCGGTTCGCCCACATTCCACTAAAGCGTAACAGTCGTCTGGCACGGGAATACGCTCTGCGAAGCCAAGGACGCCATCTTTGACGTAGCGATGCAAAAGGCGAGCGAAAAGTGCTTGCAGATGTTGACAGAGAAGCCAAAACTCTTGAGGGATGCGTGTAACTGTCTGACCACGCAACCCACAGAGAAAGCCAAGCCCGGTCAGAAGAGAAAATAAATCTATTCGTTGGTTTATCCGCGGAGAAAACGGTAGTTTATTTCTTGGACCTAGAACGGGATTAGGCTCACCACGGCATACCCCAGTGAGAGTATCTGGGGAATACTTACAGTTGGTAATAAGAGGCAACGAATGGGATAGAAAATCCGGTACTAAGGTAGAGGAAGGTCTTGATAGCGAGGGGAACCTTCTTGTCGTAGTCGAATGGGATGTGCTGAAATTACACGTTTGTCAACCTTCGCGTACGGAAAGCGAGGGTTTCTTTGAGAAAGTCAGACCTTGTATTCGCCGTGCATTCCACGGGACTGAACGAGCACGTTAGAACGCGCAGAACGAGCGGCCAGACGTGGAGCACGAGCGAGCAAAGACATTGTCTGGGAGAATGAAGTGGTGGTATTCGGAAGAAAGCGTGTGAAGCGTCCTCTCATGAAGATCAATTCCGACAACCAGCCCGTTCGGTGACCCGGTTCGACCATCCTCCCCAATTTCAATAACGTCTCCGCGTCCCATTCAACATTTCTATCACCTTCCAGGGATCCGACACCCGCCAGCCTGTCTGCGGATGTTGGAAGAGGAGGAAGAACTCGACGATGAGACTATTCAGGCGAGAGTGGACGCCTCACTCGCGAGGATCTACAGTGTTACTTCTACCTGGTTAAAGCCCAAGAAAACACCTGGGGCACCCAAGAAAGACCTCGAAAAGCAACTCGAAGAAGCGAGGCGGCGTCCTCCACGGTGAATATCTTTTCCTCTGTGCATTTGCATCTCACAATTTGATGTCTATCCAGTTTGGGTGTTGGTGCCGAGCTACCTGAAAAACAGGTGCAATCTGGGCCCAGTGAACTGAAACTCAAGAACAAAATGCTCGGAAAGAAACGAGAGCGGGAGAAAACGGATTCGAATGATGCTACCGTCGTTCCTACTCTTGAAGATGATGAGGAAGAGAGCAAATCGAGAGTCATTCGGAAAAAACCCAAGCTGGATCCTTTCGCTTCGAGCAAGAAGAAGGGGAAAGGACCAAATGCACCAGCTGCGATCCCTCTTCCTAAATTGGTGGGCAGCCCTCCGGCTTTCGAAGCCAAACCTGAGAAGGAGAGGGTGGTCGCCGTCCCTACCAAGGACGAGGATGCCCCGGGGCCGTCCTCATCGAAGAATACGTTGAACACGCCTTCGGCATTCAAGTAAGTTCCTACTATTTCCCTCCGTAAATTCCTGACTTTAATTGGTAATATTCCAGGCCATCCCACGGCGCTGATGAGTCGGAAGATGAAGAGGAGGAAAACCAGCCCGCCGCCAAGAACGAGGCGACGATCTCTAAGTTAATACCTAACCTACCGCCGGTCCTGAATCTACATGGCCCCCCGGCCATACGAGGTGACACAGAACCCAGCCCCAAGAAGAAGCGGAGGAAGAAAAAGAAGAAGAAACATCGTGCAATGGGAGAGCCTGATGATGTACCACAAATACCCACAGGTTGACACCGGACTTGGGCTCTCGTTTGTTAAGTTACGCTTTTAATGACAATGATTTGGCACTCTTACACCGGTCCCACGACCTTAGCTTTGTGGAGGTGTTGCGTGAGCGCCTTATTTGGAATCGTAACGACGCCTGGGCGCCAGTCCGCGGGTCCATCCCACCCTTGTGGGGATAAAATTCTGCTCTTGAGAGGTGGGACACGTTTCTTTTGGGTAATGGACCACACAATGGCATCCGATAGCGGCTACGTATAAAAACCTGATTAGTCGCATGAGGTGATGGACGCCTCACCTACAGGAATGTTCTCTCGGAATCGACTACAAATATCGCTGAAACTGCAGCACTGCGAAGGAGCTACAGCGACAACTGGAGTCCGTTGTCGCTTGAAGGAAAGTTGGGTTTCTCATATAAACGCGTACTTAAGGTGACCGATTGACCAGATTGCCCCGTTGCAACCCACATCGTGAAACGGCACAACAAGGGCAAAAGAAAAGATACCAGTGATTCGGTTGAAGGAACAAGCGGATCAGCGATCGCCAGGAACGGAATTCAATCTCAAATATCCGTCGGCCTTTCCGTAGGGTCGCGTAAAATCGGGTCGGTCGGGTCGGAGCGACGCCGATCGCGGATAGGAGCTGGGCACGTTTCGTCACGGATAAAGGCCTCCTCCTTCTGGAGACGGGGATGCGAATACTTCGGGTCAAAGCCACATCCGGGGCGCGAGGGTCGATCAGTGACCCTCTTCGCCCAACCCTCTCTCAACGATTCCAAGATCCGAGAATCCTATCCCTAGCTGACTATGCTCACAAGCCTACCGGTTGAACTCCTCGTCAAGGTCTTCGACGACTTGGATGTATTCACTCTCACTTCATGCAAATTTGTAATACCACGTTTACCCTCCTAATTCGTCGTAACCAAAAACGCTAACGCTACCCCAAACTCTGAAAGGTCAGCAGGTTCTTCAACGACGTGATCAGGTCGTCGTCGCTGCTTCAGTATAAACTCGAGCTCGGTTTAGCGGGTATAGAAGAGAACCCCGCCTGTACCCTCGGTCTGTTCGAGTGCCTAGAGGCAATCCACTCGTATCGACGAGACTGGGAGAACCTCGCTTGGTCGTCCACAGGTGGATGGCGAGAGGCGATCGGGAACATCTCTCACAGCCGAGGAACATTCATCTTGGGCGAAGCCATTACGAAGGACGATGACGATCCGCAGTTCAAGTTGAGAACGCAGAGGTACCAACCGGGGTCGAAGCATCGCCGGTTGGGAGAACGCACTTGGTCTGAGGACCGACCAGCTACCACCATCACAGGGATCGATCCAAGTCAGAATCTTTTGCTCGCGATGCAAGATGAAGGGTACGCGCGTCGTTACCTCTAGAATGGCCCCACTCGCCACTAACGTCAGCCCGCCACAGCCACGTTCACATCCTGTCGCTCTCCACTTGCGAACCATACCCTGACGTGGCCCGCCCCACGATCTTCATACCAGTCGGACAGGAATCATCTATCGAGGTAGATATATGTGGATCCCACTTTGTGGCCTCGACACACATCTGCTTCACGTTCAAGTATGAAGAACCCATACGCGTCTACAACTGGAGGACAGGAACGGCTCTCGCTGTATGTACAGGTTCCTCGCACCCGTGTGAACTGGCCATGATGACATTATTTTCAAAGGAAATCCTCTACCCATGCGATGATTTCTTCCTTCTCAACGAGGAACTTGTCGCATGTTATGTGACTGGACCGACCGATCGCCCATCTCACTTTGCCATCTTCCGCATTCCTGGAACAAAGGACGCCACACCTTCCACGCCACCCCCACTCACGACCACCCCTCTCTGTATCTTCAACTTACCTCACCCCACTGGAGATAAAAACTGGTATCTCACTCTGGGAAGGATGAACAACAGCTACAGGAGCTGTCCTCCACCGAGGGATCCGTCTGTTCCATTCTACTCTTCCGGAAAGCGACTACTACTTTCGTTGTGGTTGCTGCCTTCCCGCACTTTTTCACAAAATCCGGAATGTTCCCTCGTCATCCCACTGTGGACTCTTCTCAACCACGTCCCCTCGAAACTAGCCCCTACCACGGTAGTTTTCGACTGGGACGCATGGGGTCCTGCAGGGAGTAGACTCTTGACTGGCATGGAGGCTCGGCAGATGAGTCTCCAGTTCGGATGGAAGATAGCTCGATTGGGTCCTCCTGACCTGTCGAACGCACTTCCAGGGACCTCAAGAGAGGTCGGAATTACTGTGTACGACTTCAATCCCCTACCGTTCCACGGTCCGCCCGACGTCACAGAGAACGACAGGAAGATACCCCAGGAATCATCCGAAGCGGATACCAAGGTAAAATCGAGAAGGGTCGTGACTTCAACCAGCTCCTGCCCCGACTCTTTTGAGCTGGGTGGAGTTCAGACATCACTCCCCTACCGTATAACCTCTGCGCCGTTCGAGATCTGTGGGCGAGCCACCGACCCCGCTCACTACGAGATATCTCTCGGAGAGGATGGGATGATCGTGTGGAATCATGTAGGTTCCATCCCTGTCCACCGTCTACTTCTTGGAAATCTATCGGCTGACGCCCTAACCATTCTAGCTTACTCTTGACTACGTCGTTCTTACAATTTGACCCCGCTCGAGGCGTAACTCAATACGGATGTGTACATGATATCCAGTAGTTAGTGATGTCTCACGTCTAGAAAGCCATCAACGTTGGCAATGATAACTCCCAATCACATGCATCCTCGCCTAATTTCCGAATTTTTTGGGGGATGAAGACGAGATCCCCGAGCTCCCTAAACTTGGACAAGAAGGCACCAAAGTCCACCTTCTCCGTAAACAAGGGCATAAACATGAACCGTGCCTCGATCATCACCTTCAACCTCTTCGTCTCTTTCTGTTTCCTCGGCACCGTCCAGTTGGGGGTGGTGCTCAACACCGGGGGCTGGGGTTCGTGCGTCGCCCGTAACCGTTTTGCCAATCTATACAAGCTCTCGTCGAGTCCATTCCAGTCGGAAGTGTAGAGGGATGAATCGATTTGTCGGGAGCTGAGCGGGACGATGAAGTGGAGGATGATTCGGGAGAGGTGAGGGGAGGTGACCGAGTCGAAAAGATGGATTGTCCCTGGTCCAGGGTCTCGAGCGTCTCGGAGACTTAATCGGATTTCTTCGAGCTCGGTGCAAGGGCTTAGAGTGATTGGACGGAGCACCTGTACATCTGAGGAAGTTCGGTAATCAGTGCTTGGGGTGGTACAAATCCGGGCAGAAAGTAGAGACGCACCGAGTTTCATGCGCTGTATGTGGAACGCTTTTACCGTCTCTCCGCAAGTGGCCAAAATATTATCGATTTCCAGGGCACACTGTCCGCCCGGAGGCGACACCATAACCGACTGGAATCGCAGCGGGAGTTTCGAAAGCGAGGATAGAACGCCCTCGAGCCCATGATAGAGGAACAACAGCTTGAGTTCTCCATTCAAAGGCGGCAGGGTAGACCCCTTCGCGAGTCTCGAGTCTCCACGAGGTATGACGCTGGAGAACTGCGGACCGGGTACGTGCACGTTCCGAAGTTCGGAAAACATGCAGAAGAAAGGTCTGACGTCCATGACTGGGGGTATGCTGACCGAGGCCATGATTACCGTATGTACGCTCGAGCGTAGAGGTCCCAGAACTCGGGATAGGACCTCCCTGTCCAAATCCACCGACGAATCCATGAGCTTCAAAGTGTGCACCCGACACGGTTTCGAGTTGTCGGGACCGAAGCTGTCGCTACCATCAAAGCAGCCCATGTGTCGTTGGAAGTTGGCGTCCACCCAATCGTGTGGATACACTCCCAACAGAGTCAGCCTCCGGACGTAGGAAAACAACAACGGCTGGTTCTCCATGACCGGTCTCGTCCACCGTTCCGTCGCCTGGGACGAAAGCGTGAACCGCTCGAACAACCGTTCTTGACACCGACGAATCCAGCGCTTTCCGACCAAGGCGCATTTTTTGAGATGGGCGTGTTGTGGGACGAAGTCTATGATGTCGTCGAGGAGTTCTTGGGGAAGGTCGTCGAGGGTAGCGTTGATAAGAGTATCGGTCATTATCGGGATGCGAATACGGGATGAGGGTTACGTTGGTGGTAAGACTTTCGGCCGAATGAGAGGGTGGAAACCGAGGAGTGGCGATGCGAGATGCAAACTTCAGGCTGACACATTCAACCGTAAAATCACCGCGTTTTTCTACAGATCTCTGTCGCACTGTTCCGAACATCTGAACTGGATACCTGAATAAGGCACGTGTACGTTTTGTAGCAATGTTGGACATTCGGGAGATCCAAGCCATCCAGAGGGAGGTATGTTTCTTTCGCAGCCACACACACGCTTTCATCCGCTTCATCTTACTTTTGTTTATTTCATCAAATAATCGACGTCTACCGAACCAGTTGACTGGTGTCACCAAAATCGTGAACGGAATCGCTCAACGGTTTCAACAACGCATCGATCGCGCCGCCAGCACCGTCCTCACGCTCGACGCTCTCCAGGACCGAATCGTGCAGCTGGAGAAAGAAATCGACAAACTCAAATCCGACAATGACCAACTCGAAGTCTTGAGAGAGAGAGCCATCACCGATGCGGAAGCGTTGAGGAAGAAACACCACCTTCAGATACAGAAGATTGGACAGATTACCGAGGAAAGGGACGATGCGTTGCAGAGGTTGGAGAAGCTAGAAGTTACATTTCGCGGATGTTTTTCCGGAGACAGACCTGGGGTGAGCCGTTTTGTTCAACTTGGTTGGGAAATTGTGTTGACCCAAGGTGGCCGCGATTGTTGCAGTCGTCCGTGGGCGTGAGAACACCCGAACGGTCGAATTTTAGCGTGCATGAGAGGGCCAGGACGAAATCGCCAGTGGAAGAGCGTGAACAGAGAATCTCAATCCACTCCTCGCAAGGGGGCTCAGTGAGATCTCAGTCTCCATCGATGATGTCTTCGATCTCGGAACATATGGCGAAGCAAAGATCGAGACGAAGGATAGGAGGTTCAAGCGTGGCCGGTTCAACCATTGCTGGCTCGTCTGTCACCGGTTCGGTTGCCAGCAGACCCTCCTCCACGGTCAGCACCCCTCCCCGACCGCAATCACGGGAAACCTCCAGGCCAACATCTCGGGCAACATCTCGGGCAACATCTCGGGCAACATCCCGGGCAACATCTCGAGCAACATCCCGAGCGAGAACAGCCGACCCAGAGGGGTCTGATTTATCCCCAAGCGAGGTTCCTGGAACCAGAGACTGGTATCTCGAAATGAAGGATCCACCTCAGACAGCGACATACGCGCGAGGCCCGTTCGAATCCAACGACTTGGTTGAAAGGCTCGGATTGAATAACGGAGAGGTAGTTTTGTTCTCTTTGGCATGAATGGCGAGTGTTGAGGCTGATGTTACTTCTGTTAGGTGTTCAAACTCGAAGAGTTAGCCCTCGTTTATCAGAAGTTGATTGGACCTGTTGATGTTGTTGAAACAGGACCATGATCGTGCCCAAGAAACTTGGCCCAAGAATACACATCCACAAGGACATGATGTTCCTCTACGATCCGTTCTGGCTTGAGAGGGAAGACGGGACGTACCTCGTTGATTGGGCGGAGCGAGAAGACGTAGATAAGATAAAGAAGTACCTCAAGGGCAAGGAGAACCCAGCGACGGTTTTCCAGTTGTTCTCGTTCCCGGTCCACAGGGTGAGCTCATTCCTCGAATTTCTCCACACCTAAGCTTATCGCTCCATTCGCAGAGGGGCTGGGTTTGGAACGGGGCACATCAGTTCAGGGTGACAGAGGGACTGCCCGCACTGTGGCCGCAGTTACGACAAAAGGCAGGTGTCGACTCTTTTTATCATCAAGCTTTGCCGGCGTCTATGGCAACCATGTTGACCGGCCGCCCAGGAAAAACAGAAGCTGATGAGCAGAATACGACACCGGACACAAGACAAGTGGAGTGAGACCAGGCTAAACGCTCTGGCCGAGAGTGGGCTGCTCGAACAAGTCACTGTAGAGGTTCTCGAAGTCACCGACGCACGACTGACCATTCTGCAGAAGCTTGCATAAGTTTGTACAGAGGCTGATGGGGGAAAAAGGTTTTTCAAAAAGGGGTCTGGTGATATAGAAGTCACGTGGTATCAGCTCGGTTTGTGGGACGGTGCACTGTTCCCTTATTTAGATCCCCCCGATTTCACTTTCGTTCTCCCACCTGCCGTCGTTGCACCCTCTGTCGCCCACCGCGCCTTTCCCCACCAACGCTCCCCCTCCGTTGGTTATCTCAACATGCGGTGGTCCACTCTCGTTCTCCCAGTCGCTCTTTTCTACTCGCTCTCTTCTGTAAATGCTATACCTCACGAAGTTGATGAAAAGCGGCATTGGTTGCACAGACGCCAGGGTCTCATTCCCAGTTCCCGAATCTCTGACCTGGTCACTCCAATTCCAAGTCCGTCAGAAGTCCCGCAAGGCGAACCGTCTCCCGTCGTTTCACCTACCCCTCCTCCTCCGGACACACCCAGCCCGTCCCCGCGTTCTTCTTCGTCCACTCCTACTTCAACACCGCCGCCCCTTACCCCTCTGCCATCTCCTCAATCTTCCGAGCCATCGAGCTCCAGCTCTTCTAGCTCGGACTCGTCTTCTTCTTCGTCTTCCTCATCCCTATCCTCGTAAGCTTGTTTCTTGTTGTATAGGTTGGCCGCTAAGCTCGACTGGCATTCCAGGCCCTCCAGCAACACCAGGTCTAGCATCTTGTCGTCCACATCCTCGACCATTACCAACCGTCCAAATGGCCAAAGCTCCACATCCTACCGCCGCTTCAGTTCTACTCGTGAGCTTCCCAGCGACACTGTGTCTGCCGAGGGAAATGTTCAGACCGGTACTGGATCGGGAAGCTCGTTAGTTTCCGCTCCTATGTTTTTGATTCGAACCCCGATTGACATCAGGCTTAAAGCTTCCTGAAGAACAAGGCAGCGATGGGTACTGTCTTCGCTATCGTCGGCATAGTTGGAGTTGCTATCATTGTCGGCGCTATGTTCTTCGTGACCAAGAGGGCTCGCCAGCGCAGGGACGAGGACGAACTGGATACCTACTTTGAGAAGCTTCCCGCTAGCAACACCGCTGGCAACCAGAATCCCGGCGGTAACGAATACGGACTCGGACCCAGCGCTACCGATTTGACCGCCCCGGCGAACGATCAGGCCTACATGTCTCGTGACGTTCACTATGGCATTACCAACCAATATCCAAACTACAACGGTTTCGAATACCCTCCTGATAGGGGATCAGTCGTCGACCGTCCAGTATCATACGCCCCTGGAACCGCCTACGCAGCTGCCATGTCACGAGGCGGCCCGTATCACTATGAGGGACAGGCTGAGGATCCGAACGCAACCCCGAATCACCCTTTTGCCGATCCTAACAACAGGCGTTATTGATCATGGCCAACACGAACATTCCTATGTCCTTTTTGATCGAGGTACACTCTTTGACTCGGACTCGTTTGATGGGATTGGACTCTTACACACGATCGACCTGCAGGGCGATGCGTGACATTCCACGAAGCCATATACCATCCTGTCCTCTGCCTTCATACCCGTTGACTTACTTTTCATCCCTCACATCTTGACTTTGCTACTCGTTTTCCATGTGCCTTATTGTCGGATCGTGTATCCACTCCTTTATATGTGGTTCCTCTAGGGTATATTGGATGTGATTTCTATGGTAATGACAGGATGTGATAATTTCCTGAAATCCGAGGTTCTTTGCGGTGGGCCTCACGCATATTAATGCGACTCGTTCATTTGCGTGCGGCTGTGTCAGGAGGAGTCGAATCAGGATCCTGCCCCCCCCCCCGTTGTTGCGGGGCAAATCACAGGTTGGGATGTGACGAGAACTCGGCGTGTTGAGCCTCAAGGCACTGGCGTGGTTATCGCGTTTTCTTCGTGCAAGCAAGAAACGCCAATCCCGCACAGATCTCGATCGAGGTTCATAGGTTGCAACGTCATATGTGGCACTTCATTGGGGTTTGGGCTTTATCACTGCATCAGGGGACAATCCGGTTCCGAAGGAGTAACCGGAGCGGGGAGGCCAAGACGGACGATGACGACGCAGTGCGTGCAGATCTGTGACGTGGGAACCGGATTGGGTAAGACCCGTAAAAAGGGCCAGGAACACGGCGCCGCGTTGTGTGGGGCGCGGGAAACAAATTTGGAAACTATATGTTGGGATTTTGAGCGGAAGTTGCAAGCGTGGGATGATGGGTGTGGTTTCCCCGATCAAACCTTGCTCGAGGTTCAATTCAGAAGGGGCGCTAGGGTTCTTCGCCGTTACCGGTTGCCGGGTTTAGGTAAGGCTGGAAAAAACAACGAGCGGAGTTGGGCTTTAACGTTGCTTGGGCCCTTGGGCTCTGCCTCCCCCGGGCCCGCTTTTCAAACAAAAAGAGTGTGTGATTTGTTTTGCGATGACGCAAAGGGTTGATGTATGACGAGTCGAACCCACACGCGAGCCGTTTGTATACTACCACTTCTCCCCCTTCCCCGAGTCTGATGAGAGCCTTCTCTTCCCTTCGAGTTCCTCGCGTCACAGCTTCAAAGTTCCGGAGTGTCTCCGATCGGCTTTATAAGCCGTCAGCGTGGGCGCGCACAAAGATGGATCGAGATTGAGATTTTTCGGTATACTGTTCGGGAATCGGAATGAAGGACTTTATCATAACCGATCACGCTATACTTCCGCGCTTGAAACGCTAGCTGAACCCTGGATCACTGGCTGAGGCGCGGGAAAAAACCGTGTCTGTGTTAAGTGGCTGCCGCTGTCCTCCCGTTAGCGTGTGAATGTGCAACGCGTGTTTCTTTCAAGCTGTGGCTAATAGGGCACTGAGATGGTGATTCAGGGTGTGGGAGGATATCTGGTCGGGGATTGTGTGCAATTAACTGGGTTATGGGTAGTAATCGTAACAGGTTGCACTATGCAGAGTGGGGAGAGAAAGAGCTCGCTATGTTACGGCTCTAAGATGCGCGATGAATGGAACTTTGACAAGAAAGGATGAAGAAAAGACGACAATATGAGAAATGAGAATTAACGAAATAGTAACACAGTATAAACCGATTTGGGGCCGCTGCCCTGGATTCCCGAAGTGCGAAGATGAAGAAAAGATTATGAAAAAAAAGGAAATTCGTTATGAACGTTGCAAGGCGTTGTTGATCTTCATGCGCCACTTCTTGTAGACTCCGTTGTCCGGCGTGACGTTGTACTGGCAGATCCCCCAGAGCACGAGTTGCTCCTGGAAGCCCGGATTAATCCAGACCTGCTCGCGCGCTCTACGGACTACATCCTGAGCACCGGTGGCATCGAGTTGCCGAGTAGCCATCAACTGAAATGCCAATACTGTCAGTATTCGATGTACAAGGAGGTGATAAGAATAGCAGAGGCACTCACATATGCAGCCACAACAGCGGCACTTCGGGACAATCCTTGGTTGCAATGCACCAAAACCGTGCCTCCATCGGCTATGGCCTGGTGAATGAATTTACACGCGGCGGGGAAGTGAAGGAGGAGATCCGCGTAGTCAATGTCTTCGACTGGAATCCTCAGCTGCTTAATCCCGCCAGCAGGAATGTCAGCCGGGATGGGGTCCGTGCAGACAGACACAATGTGGGTGATACGCCTCTCAGATATAGTGCGAGGGGCCCGAGCGGCGATTAAGCTACGAGGGAAACAGAAGAGATGGGTTAGTCCCACAGAAGGATTCGAATGGAAAGGGGGGGAGAAGGTACGCACTTTCCCAGCAAGAGCTTATCTTCGATGATCGTATTGACATTTTTCCAGCCCATTGTCTTGTGTTTGTCGAAAAAGGGTATATGCGAGGGAAATGTACAAAGAGCGAGGAACAGAGAATTCCACGAAAGAACTCCTCGAAACCAGGAGCAGTGTGAAGAAATCCCATGGTTGTCGAGGCAAGTACTTTTGTAGTCCCATACCGGTATTGCGATAAGCGGAGCCCGCGTCGCGATATGCGGAGTGTGTGTCTACGGACTTGAAAGAAAGACTAAACCAGTGTGAACGATCGTCTTTCCGCCTAGGTGGCTCGTACAAGTCATTCACAGCAAAATGGCAGAGCAGTGCAATACCCGTTAGGTACACGCGCTTTTTAGGGTACTGCGACCGGCACCCTTGCCCAAGCGTCTGTTGCGGGAATAAGCGGGCACGAGGCAAAAGCAAGAAAAAAAATTGTGACCTGCCGACAGGCACATCACTGCAACCGTATTCGGTTGGCACGTGAGGCAATGCTGAAAAGGCATGGAGGTGGGAGATAATTGAACGGAACGAAGCGGGTGGGAACGACCGAAGATCTTCACCCTCGGTGTCAAGTGTCCACCGTCCCACATAGCTTCAGGAGTTAACATACTTTGAAAGGAATGAATCCTCCACTCCACCGTGAACAATATGAAGTCGGGAGAATTACTTGACTCAAACCCTACCGCCCGCTTCTCGGGAAACCAGGAAGGTGGACACTTGTATGGTGTGTGTGTGTGTGTGTGTGTGTGTGTGTGGGAGTCCTGTACAGTCAGCATCGTCGCTGAGAGAGATGAAGATGAACACGCTTTTTGCCGTGCCTCGAAGAAAGGGGAGAGATCGATACTCCCCTCGGATCGAGGGCGCGCACTTGAGATTTTAGCACCGCCATTTCTTCCCCTGCCTTTGGCTGCCCGACGCAGATTTGTCCAGTGGCGGAGCAGTCCTCCCTCCGTCTCACCCGAGGTCCACTCTCTCTCGGAGTTCGACACGGATCCCGGGTCGGGCTCAGAGCGATGGGTCGAGGGGACGGTTGAGTCCGCTATTCGCGCGCGAAACGCACAAGACGACCGAACCCCACGCGTTTTCTTGTCTTGCCTTGCTCGCTGGTGCTTGACATGATGTTTTCAACGCCTCACGTCTGGTTGTCACGCCTCGTGGTTGGATCCCGCCACCTCGTTGTTGCGATCTTAGCCTTCCCGTGGGGTGAGACAGTTGATGAGGACATTCCAGACTGACAGTCCTCATGGAGTTATCGAGGCAAAGGCACCTCCTGTCCCTCTGGACTGATCACACCATCCCACTACGTGCATTCTGGCGTCATGCCCACTATCAGGTTAGGTCCTCGGAGCATCCTCTCCCTCAAAATGATAACCCCGCTCTGCTAACGGGGGTTACGAGACGGGGATCTGGGATGAGGTGAGCAATGGATCAACTGGACACCACGGAAGTTTGGCTCCGCCCCGTCCTCTGTGATCAAAGGAACACGTGTCGGAGCTTGTTCGGTTTGCAATTTGCTTTTACGTCACGGACCATGATGGCTCCAGCAGGAACTCGTCCTCTTAAACTTTTTCTTCATCCGCCAAGATTGGGGTTCCCTGCCCACCCAAGGGATCCACGCTCTGGTATATAAGACACCCAACCCGCAGTCAAATCTCTCCGCCCCGACTCTATCTGTTTTTCCACTTCCCCTGTATCTTCTTTACCCCTCGTCACCCACTCTTCAACATGCGGATGCCTGACATTGTTTGGGAATCTGTGAGTCTCTATACCCTCTGGTTCCATATCTTTCCATCTAATCCCCAATCTGCAGTATCACTCGGACGGCAGGCCACGTAACACGCCATTGCCGTCGACCGTCCACGGATGGTTGACTAAGATGCGCGGAACCCTGCTCGACAACGAGACCGTGCGTTATCAAGGCATCAAAGAGATGAAGCAAGCTGCCGCTGTGCGTATTCACAAGCAGAAAGAAGAGGCCGAGCGCAGATTGCGGGACCTCTCTAGAGCCAAAGCTGGACGACAACCCCTGCGACCGGCTGCTAAGCAGCCGTTGTTACGTCTCTCGTTCCTGCGTAATCGGCCCAAGCCCGCCGCTCGTGGTTCTACTCGTCATGCCGCATCTTCGCGCAAGTCGTCTTCTTCTCATACGCAGAAAAGGAAACCTCCCTCGTCGTCCTCGCGACCCCGCCGTAGCAGCGCCAGCGGCAATCGGGGCTCCAAGCGCCCCCCTACCTCTAGGAAGTCTAGCCATGCTTCTCACGCTTCTAAGCGGAGCTCGAGGAAGTAAAACAGTTGCTTGCCCATTCTCCCTTTGTATTTTCTTACTTCCCTTTCGCATTCCTCCCCGTCTTGAAACTAGAACCGCGTTCGCATTAGACTCGGACGGATGACCATTTTGTTATATGTTTCTATTTTATTTCAGTAGCTCGTTCATTTTCTCTGGGATACAGTGTACGTTACCGGGGTCATCGGTGAATGGTTTATCCTTCATCTTCATTGTAGACACAACACCATTTTCACAGGAGAGGTCATAAATATCCTCCTCATTCTTGTAGCACAAACACTCCTTAAGCACGAGTTTCGGTGTATGATAGTCTAGTCCTCGGCCTTTTTTATAATAGAGGTCAAATTCGTTGCACGAGCGTGTGTGACCATCAAGTGCTGGGCGCTGGGCGCCGTGATATCAGGTTCTAGGGGTCGCCATTGACAAATATAGGATGCCGGGACAGTGGAATTGATCCATTTCATTTCCGGCGGAGCATCATCAAGACATTGGGGTGAGTGGAGAGCGTACAATTATGAAAGAGAGTGTGAGAGAGCGAAAAAAACCCTAGGACCTGATCATGTTCCGTCGGTTTAAATGAACGCAAACCTTGGGGAGAGAAGTGCTCCATTCCGTTTCCGCTCCGGCTGCTTCTCGGGGGCGGCCGTGGTACTATGATTCGAGCTATGATGGGTTAATAGTGTTAGCCTTGCAATACATCGCGCGCCCACTGCATCGGTGTAACAAGGAGTCGCGGTGCCGCTGGGAACCCCTTTAAAAGCCAAACCAGCGGGAACAACGCCTCCTGGGATCAAGCGGAGCGATCGGAGCCCAGGGTATGGTGGAGTGAAACCCCAACCCGAAGCTGAACATTTCATAGGGAATGCGGGTCACCCGACCTATGACGCGCGTGCAGATGCCAAGGGTACACACAGTGACCGGTTGCGGAAACAAGTAAGAGGAATGAATACCTTGTTCGGAGGCAGAAGGGTATCGGAAACTTGCGTTCAATAGTCTGAGCCTTGGTTCCGGAATGAGTTCATCTCGGGAGGAGTTGTCGTTTAGTAGCGAGCACCATCATCGGTCCCTGTCCACAGTGACAAACAACCGAATGTGTACTCGGGATGATGTCGAAGTACGGCCCTGGGTTCCGAATTTGTCCCGGGGTTGAGCACATGATCGTGGTTCTTGCTGGAGGGAGTAACCGTGGGAGAACTCGTGTCCCATTTCTGGTTCTGTCACCCACAATGTCCACTCGATCCTCACTGAGGTCAGGGATGTCGTCAGGTTGGATCTGGCCCATGGGTTCACAACACCCACGACTTGTCGTGCCACGTCTAAATCTTCCGATGTTTTGGAAAACCTTTTCGCCTAGAGGTTAGAACCTGTATCCAGGGGGCCATCTTTCATATTTAACGTGAGCACCGACTCGGAAACCCCGATTGGTATGGGGCGAACGTGGACGGTGTTTGTTCGGTCAGGTTGGTCCCAGGTTACGGATGCTCAACGTCAACGTCTCTCCAGCAACTTATCCTTCGTCCTTCGAATCAACTGGTTCCGTTCACGCGACCCTATCTGATCCCCGGGCGCTCTGGGGACCATCGCTGAACAACTCGACGATCCTCGGGGGCTGGAGGGGCTTCCTTGGACTGCCCGATACAGATCCGCACGCTCGTATCGTCGGTGATTGAACCGACAGTATCTAGGCGACCGATCCGATGAACCTCCACATTCGTCCCGGTCCTCCGCGCCTCGAGCGACAATCCGTGAGTGCGGGGTAATTGACGTATACATACCGCGATCTTGGATGTTTCACCGGTTCGTCCCTTGCCTAGACCACCGATCCTCACCATCCTCCTGTGTCTGAGCACTGAAGATCTGCCTAGAAACGATTGTGAAAATCGACTTTAAACATTCCGGAGAAGGTCTAGGATCTGGACTAGCCTGGCTAAGCGTCCGTGACGCGGTGTGGATGGGTGATGTAAGTCTTTGAATGGATGACCAGTTGTTCTGTCAGTGTTCCGACCCTGCGGGTTGGTGACCAAATAACCGCCGTGTGATTTGAGAATAAGGAAAGAGGGAGTCCAGTCCACTAGGGTAATTCCGCCCGAATTATTGTCGCTTATTGGTCTCATTCCGCCACGATTTCTGAGAGATGTTCCCCTTTGCGGTCCAGTGGTGGAGGGTTTTCGTGAAATAAAGGCTCGTTATCCCTGATGCGAAATGGAGGTAGATCGCTAGCAGGAGATCCAGATGAAGTGACGACCACGTGCTCCGCACATCCCGTGAATCCGGTCTTGCCGCTTTCCTCAGCTCCCTGTCCTCAAACGGTCATCTCAACAATATCATCGCTCATCTCCTCCCCTTTCATCCCTTTGACTGCGTGCTGCGATTCCCTGAGTCCAACACCCCCCCTGGCATCTCTCGACCGTGGTGCCTCTCCCCTCCATCCATTCAGGATGGCTATAAACACTCCAACCTATGCTTGTACATGTCTCAATGTCAGAATCTACTCGCAGCCGAACCCCAAGGATGCCTCGCCATCCGCGGATAACGACTATATCCCTACCTGCGTTGACGATGACGGTATTGTCATTGTAGGTTCCTGATGCACTCATTCCGGTGGCGTCCCCTTGGCTGATTACTTATAATTGCAGCAACACAGTCAACTAACGCTTCGGATGAGATCCAAGGCCCTTCCGGACTCAAAGGACCCAGCAAAGAGCGTACGATATATGTCGCTGATTTGTCTTAATTGCCAATCACCCGTATACCGTGTCCCGCGGTCCAGCTCTCTTAATGGAGAGGAGAGACCTGGGCCTGTGATTCCCACCGAAGAATGGGTGGAGAAAGGCGTATTGAAGGCCTCAACCGGGAAGGTCGAAGTGCACAAAGGATGTCTGGTTCGTTCTAATTCCAATTACAAGGGTTGTCACGTTTACCTCATCCTTTGTTGATGACTCGCACAGACACGGGAAGCGATTCTCCAGGAAGAGACAAATCCGTCGTACTCTCATATTTTCCAAATCGTTTTACCCTCCGATAGCGCAACCGCGGAACCCATGACGCCCGTCCCCCAACTTGCCCCCGAGGCCGCCTCTCCTGAACCAAAGACGCATTTACCCACCTTGCCGCCGCTGTTCCTACCCCCACCTTTTACCCCTTCTCACCCAGCATTCTCCCATCTCTCTTCGATCGCGAACTCGGAGTCTCAGGATATCCGGGACGCCGCCGAGCAGTACTTGGCCCGTGTGACGCAGGAGAAACTTGCTGAAATCAGAGCCCACGAAACCCGATTACGACAACAAACCGGGAGTTTGTGGTCTAGGTTCAGACAGAGTTTGGAGGAGTTCGGCGGTGACAAGAAGGATCACCAAAATCACGGGCTGGTGGAAAGTGGCAAGTGGAACGGTCAGGGAACCTCTCCGTCTCCAGGGGCGCTCGTCACAATCAATGACTTTGTTCCCATTTCCGCTGTTCATCAGCGGTCGAATGGGGGTGATTCAACTCCAAGGGCGTCCGCGCTTTCTGCCTCTTTGGTGACTTCTGGATTTCACCACCCAAGGGAACGAGGGACCCAAGATTTGTCTAACTCTCCTCAGCCTTCCGCTATCTCGAACTCTTCAGACATCGACACCTCGCCGGACACTGCTTCATCGGCTACAATGACGAATTTTATCAGAACGGACGAAACGAACGATATCCTGGAACCCTTCCAGAGGGATATGTCGGATTCCAAGGATCTGGCCACGAGCCTGCTCGTCCTGAACCTTGAAGCCGAGATGGAGCGTCGACGGCGCACCAACCGACCTGAAACCGTGCCGGAATCTAGCGCGCAGGGCGCTCAACAGCCTGATACCACTGTGGCTGATGTCACCCAGTCCAACAAGGATACCACCAAGGCTATTAATGGTGTCGATAAGAGTTTTACGCAGAGTCCGCAACAAAACCCTGATCAGTCAACGTCGGAAACCGAACTCACTAGTCCCAAGGCGAAGAAGGGCGCGCGGAAGGTGACGTTTGATGTCCGGGCAGACGTGGTGACGATCAAGCGGGATGTAACAAAGGAACAGGAAGCCAACCAGATCAATGCCAGAGTCAATGGCCAAACCGAAGGTTCGATCTATCCCCTGGGGGGTCGCATACATGCTCAATCTTGTCTACAGTTTCGGTGTTCGACCTTGAGGAAGACATCGACTACAGTCCCTCTAAGAAGGAGGCGGTATCGTTACCCATTCTCGAGCCTTCCCAGGCACCACGACAGAGGGCCCATCAACGCCCGCGTAATTCTGGTGGTTCGGGATCTGGTTTGCCTCAATCGTTCTCCTCTTTACGCCCGATATCTCTTCCCTCCCCTTCGAACTCCCGACCAGTGACACCGCCGGAGTCTGCAGTCAGTCCGCCGAAGGAGGAGTCTGCTCCTGACTCCGTGGTGAGTTCACCCGAGTCGGTCAATCCATGCTTTGCCCCCAACGAAGACGATGCGGTATTGAAACTCGTCGCTGCTCACACACCTAGTCACCGTGGTTTGTGGGATAAACATAGTGGGAAGGCGCTGAGGATGATCATGAGTGAAGGAGAGACCAGGCGTGTATCTGCCTTCAAGAATCCGATCGATAGTGAATCGGCGTCGATGAATGATGACATAGGTGGAGTACCCGTTATCACACCGCTCTAGGGTTCGCGCTGATACACGGATTCCTAGGCTGGACCTCATACGAGCCCCCCGAGGATGTTGCACGGTCGTTACCTGTATTTATTGCCCCTCCCATCGCGACCAAGAACTCTACGAAGCCCGAACGATCAAGAGTCCCGCCCGAGCTTCCTCCTCCACCCGAGCTGAAGCCGATCGTCGAAGAAAGTGTGGAGGAAGACGCGGAACCCCTTGAAGGCGAAGGTCGCGGCCGCGAGCGAGCATTACGAATCATACAAGCCAGGAATCAACTCCCTGAACCTGGCATGTGGAGGAGTTTGGCGTAATTCCGAATTTTTTCTTCTCGCATCTGCCACACTCCTCGATTCTTCAATCACTCAAATTTTTTCCTCCCCCCATCTGCCCCGGTTTTTCATGTGCGTTTAAGGCGTGCATACACTGTATTCCAAACGTCGTTTGTCCCTCAAGGTGTTTTCCTGTCCCTGAACCCAATCCCAAACCCCTCCTATACTCCAACTCCGGTCCTCTGTACGTGTAATGTATTTGTAGCTCCCTCATCATCATCATTCCCAATCCTCTCTTCCCAATTGATCGTCGTTTCTCCCTCCTCTTTCGCTCTCACATGCGCACGCATGCTACCACTGCTTCGATCTTACATATACGTACACCTCACTATTTTCCTCCTCTCGTTCCGTGTATCGGGTATTTCTCATCCAATTTCTCTCACCTCGCATAGTTGTTCGCGCAAACGTGGTCGGTTTTTTCAAGCGTTAAAGTTCTCCTCTCTCGTCGTCGTCTTGGTTTATGTTTGTTGTCTCCCTCATGTTTTAGAGTACATTTTAGCGTTCTTCGTAATCTAATTCTCTGTTGTGTTTGGGTCTAAGATTCTGGTCAGATTGGCGTGAAGATTTCGAGCCTACGCCAAAGGCCAAACTTCAACACTTCAAGCCCGAGTGGCGGTGGAGCGAGGGGGATGAATATTGTGTCCGTAAACGGAGGCAATTAAAGATGTATGTACAGTTGGTAAGCAAATGTGCAACGTGGAAAGTCTATTTTTGGAGGGAGAATTAGGCAGTCGGCTCTTGAGTGCGTTCGGGAACGTTTTCGTCGTCAACGTCGGCGTCGGTGGGAACGGGAATGTATTCCAGGACAGGGTCGGCAGGAGGCTCAGAAACAGTAGTTTGAGCAAGTTGGGCCTCGACTCTAGCGACTGCCTCTTCCAATTTGGCCGCCTCCAACGGGACACCCAAATCGGTGTCGTTCATATTCCCGGCACTCTCACCATCAGGACCTTCGGTCTGGACCAACGCATCCGCAGCGCACTTGGAGCACTCGCAAGCGAACTTCCAACCCCTCGCAAGCTCCTGACGTCTCCTCCTCCTAGCATCGGTGACGGATTCGCCGGGACGTTGGGTGACGTCCACGTAAGCCATCGTGAGCTCGTCGCCTTTTTTGAGGTCGCGGAGGGCGATCAAGGACAGTTCTGATGTACCGGTTTCATCGAATGAGGGACGGACGGTGGGGTCGCAAGAGTGTCCGAGCTGGTTGCGGGAATTAGAATGAGATACGGAGAGTCGTTTAATGGAGTTTGATGGACTTACGTAGCTGGAAACATAGTAGAAACCAGTACCGATCTGTCTCGAGGTGCCCAATTGTGTGCGTGTCCTCTCGATATCCTCCGGGCGGTCGGATGATACAGGCTGCAAAGTAGAGTTCGAAAAAGGGTACAAGGACATGAGCGTAACTATCATCACGTGCCTTGTCATCACGGCCGCCATTGAAGGTGACACCGATAGAATTGTACCTCATCTTTCCTTTGAGGACGTCATGCCTGTCGTCACCAAGGAGTCGCTCAAGCCCTGGAAGAGCAGAAGCAAGGACGTTCGAGAGCAAGGTCTTTTCCTCCTGGGTGACTTCAGTATCGACGTAACGCAGTCTCTCCATGTTATCGTAGTCGGAGTTTTCGTCGCTGGCGGACGCATCGCTTGTCCTCATCTCCGGGGGAATCATCTTGCTGATCTCAGCGTCCACTGTGGTTGAAGTCAGTCACGAGACTACAGCGAGGCAGATCAAACAAGGTTCACCTTGACGAGCGGCGAAACGAGCAACTAGCAATGGCAACGACTTTCCGTTGGACTTGAGGTAGTCCGTGAAAGCGGTCTGAGCAGCATTCCTGTTCTCTACCGCACCGGGGATACCCGCCAAAGGAAGGAGCGCAGGAGGGAGGACAGATTCACGGCCAAACAGCAAGTTTTGGGATTGGTGCTTGGAGCGTGTCTCGCAATCGGTCGAGCAGTATACGGAACTGAACCGGTCAACCGGCGGGATGACCACGTTTTCGGGACCGACGGAACGCAAACAGTAAGTGCAGTAAGTGCCGGTCTCTTGTAAGTCGTGATCGAGTACGGCAACCACGGGTTTTTCCTATAAGGAATGGCACAGAATGATGAATGATTATCGGATGGGGACTTAACGGGATTATATGCTCACGGCGTAGATGGTCTCTCCAGCCTTGACGTCTTTATCAAGGATGAGAATCTTATTCTCGACGGGTTCCTTGATGACTTTGACCAATACGCCCATAGATCTGTCGGGGAAATGGTCGTAGTAACCTAAGGGTGAAGGCATCCAAATTTCTGAGTTTAGTCTCATTGCAGCCTTAACGATCGAATGCTTACCTGCAGCACGCGTCTGCACCTGAGTCGGATAGAATGGAGCCAGACAAGGGAGTGTATATTAGAATAGGCGTGACAACAAATTAGGCATGGACAGAGAACAGACGAAGGCTGAGGTGACTAGCTCCCTACATGCATCTATGAGGCGGGGGTTTGGGTCCCGGGATCGGTTAACTTGTCCCATTCATTGGAAGATGCAACGGATGGAGGACTGCCTCGCGTGGGACTAGCATCACCATCGTCTTCGTCGGAAATACCAGAGACCCCGGCGGCACCCTCCTCAACGCTCTCCCCGAAAGATTCACTAGAACTTACATCCAGATTCATGAGATCCATAACAATCTGCGCGTTCGAAGTCAGCGGCGGTCCAATCACAAACATGCAGCACAACGCACCTTGAAGACTGGAGGTGGGACGCTCTTCTCGTAGAGCATAATAAGTTCCACGGGAGATGGGTAGACCCTCAATGCCCTGTAGAAGGCGAGGGCGGAAGGGAGATTGGATGCGGGACCTAAAGACGTCAGCCTCTGTATTATCACGACGCAGATGTAGACAGACTCACCCTGAGCAGCCATTTGCTCACCCAAACTGACCTGGGTCATGAAGTACGACTCCTTTTCCTGCGGGGATGCTGGAAGTGGCTCCTTTTGTAGGGCGAGTAACGCCGTACGCAGCTGCTCGGTGGTAAGTGCCGAGGCTGTGGCGTCATCCGTTTCCAACTGCGCCGTGCTCTTCTCTACCTTCTTCTTGTCCTTGCCTACAAATGACGCGCACGAACCGGCGGGAGTGAAAAAGTGCCCTTGACGGACGCGGGATGAGACTCACGCAGCTTCTTGCGGAAGGTGGTGTCGGTTCGACGCTTGTAGTCAAAATACATGGCATAGGCGAGCGCGCCGGTGGCGACGGTGACACCAGCGACGGTTACAGCGGTCGAAGTCTTCATGGCCGCGACAGCGAAAGCGGGGTGGCAGTGACGGAAGATCACGTGTCCAAACTCCCCGAAGGTGATCGAAGTGCGGCCGAATGGCTGGTAGCCGCCGGCGCATTCCCTCCAACGATCACGATGTCTGGAACACCACGACCCACTGGGCAAGAGTTAGAGGAGGCATTCGTCAAGATCACCTTCCAGGATGAGCGCGAGGATCCGAACGAGGACCCCTTATACCCACTGTGGACATGGAAGAGTAGGTGTTACCATTCCAGCCCGAGTATTCCGTGCTCATCGTCGTATCCAGCGTCCGCACCCCGGAGTGACCCATTTGTCTATGTGTGAGTGAGTTTCACTATAGGTTGCGCTCACGTCGCTCAGTTCGCTGTGTTGTAGTACATCTACGTTGCGAAACTTGTACCCCGGGCATACCGTTGTTGCTTCACAGGCAGGCGTCGCGAGTATCCTGGACTACCCGGCAGCCTATGTGCAGTCTTTGAGACCAGACCTGATGGTCTCCGAGTCCATATTTGTCCCGTTTGCCCGCAGAACTGGCACACCTGGCGTCCTCGTCGAGTTGGTGTCTTACGGATGCTTCCACGTCGTTTGGGAGGTATGAAGTATGTTCACCAGTCTCAGAACACTGACTGAGTCTGCCTCAGAAATACATCTTCAAACTCTTTGTCGTAACAGTAGGTTCCCCAAGAGATCCCATTGCGGTCAACGACTAATGATGTTCTGAAGTACTCGCAAGATTTCACTCAATATACATACCAGTTTCTCGTTCGCGAGGGCGCGTCTGAACAACCCAGCAAGGAGTTGCTCGTCGCTGCAGGAGGCTGGTCCCAAGCCTTACACGACGAAATCTGGGTTTTTAATCAAGGTCTATGGAAGAAGGACCCAGGGTTGTGGCAGGAGGTTCAGAAGGCGAATTGGAGTGACGTTATCCTCGACGAGGATTTCAAGACCACTCTCCAGAAGGACGTTTTTGGCTTCTTTACTTCCGAGCGTGTCTACCTGGACCTCCAGATTCCTTGGAAGGTATTGTTGCCCCTAGATGTGTCGATGTGAACCTAACGTCTGCATTCCTAGAGAGGCATTGTCATGTACGGCCCTCCGGGAAACGGCAAGACCATCAGCATCAAGGCCATCATGAAAGGTGCCCTCGATAGAGGTTATTCCCCACTTTATGTCAAGTCTTTCAAAAGTAATGGATATTCACACCGCACATACCACTCTCTTCGATTACTAACATTCGACGACCAACAGGCTGGGCGGGTGAGGAATACGCCATGACCCAGGTCTTTGGAAAGGCCAGGGCAGAGGCGCCCTGTGTTTTGATCCTTGAGGATCTGGATAGTTTGATCAACGATGGCAACCGCTCTTTCTTTTTGAACCAACTCGATGGCTTAGAAAACAATGACGGTCTTCTGGTTATTGGGTCCACCAACCATTATGATCGGTTGGATCCCGCTATCACTAAACGCCCCAGCAGGTTTGACCGAAAATTGTTCGTTTTTGCCCATCCCCCTCGGTGAGCCCGGACGCTCACGCGACTACAGCTTGTTTGACAACCCCACCCACGACGAGCGGGTTTTATATGTCAAATATTGGCAGAAGAAACTCAAACACAACAAGGAGATCTCGTTCCCTGATACCCTTGGGGATGAGATCGCAAGCCTCACATACGACTTTAGCTTCGCATACATGAAGGAAGCATTGTACGTCCCCACCAGACCCCCGCGATGCACCAATCTCACCCCTGTGTAGTGTCTCCGCCCTGGTCCTTCTTGCTGTCGATGATAGTGATCAGAAGTCTACATTCGAGCAGGTGATCAAGAAACAAATCGAAGCACTGCGTAAACAGTTGGACGAGACCGAAACGAGCGCCTCGGTGCTCAGATATCCCCTACAAGAACCTATGCCTGTCACCACCCGTGAGCCCGAGCGCCCCTCCCAGGCCCGTGTCGGTGGGATTCCGAAGGAGGACGGAGCGGTCGATTTTGAATCGTACAAACGGGGTGTCCAAGGCCGTGCCAGAGCAGCTGTTGCGTGCGGCCGATCCTTCATTGCCTAATTGTTTCCTGTGCTCGATACCGTGTGTACCGCTAAACAACGATTACTTCATCATCATTCACCACGTGAGAGGCCGGGATAACTCGGCACCGGCATAACCGGCATAGTTCATCCCGCCCGATCACCACGAGCACGGTCCTATCCTCGACTTGGAACATGACCCGCAAAGCACTTCCCGTACCTGTGCTGTACAGGCACGTACGCAAGCCCGCGAAGTTAAAGTGGATCTGAAGTTGCTCAACGTTTACACAGCTATGAAGCGTCTCCATTCGGCAACAAAGCCGTGAACATGCTGCTTTTGAAGAAAATCCCTCATGCGCGTGTGGAAGTGCGTGTCTAGTTCCATGCACAGGCTCGAGTCTAGAACTTTTGCGTGTGTTGACGCCGAGAGGCGAGGGTTGGCTGAATTCGACGCTGTACAGGTGTCTATGACTTTGCCTCGACCAGAGCTATCTGAAACTATGGGTATAACCTACCGTCGCATTCCTATCCTTGCAATTGGAAGGGACGTTTACGCTGACACGAGTCTCATCGCATCGACACTCGAACGGCGGTATCTTGTTTCCGATGGATATGGGACTCTTTTTCCCCAGCGGAAGGGAAGCGGCTCATCGGACACGGGCATGGTTAAGACACTCGTTATGTACTACATGGACCGCGCTGTTTTCCCTCTTGCGGCGTCCTCTTTGCCATACAACAAGTTTCCTGAGGCATTCTTGAAGGATAGAGCTGACGTGAGTTGATTTATGTTTTGGTGATGGACCACGTTCTGACGGGAGAGAAAGTACACGAACCAATCAATTAACGTACAGGCTCTCCTCAAAGTCCAACCAAAACTCAAGAGCGAGCTAGCTTCTCACGTCGTACGTCGATATTCAAGATCTGTGATGATTTATACTGACTCGAATCAACCAGAGCTTGTTGGAGGAACAACTCTCGGATGGTCGTGAATGGTTGCTCGACACGGAGGCACCAGGTCTCGCTGACATTTCTGCCCACATGGTTTTCGGTTGGATTGTAGTTTTCAAGAATTTGAGGGACTTGTTTGACCACAAGGCGGTCCCTCGTACCGTTGCGGTGCGTCTGCAGTTTCAAGCTTTTCGCTTCCGAGCCTGACTTAGACGAAAGTGGATCAGTCGCCTGAGAGAATACCTCAAGACCGCTCAGAGTTCAAACGTCGCCCCAGTGGAGAAGCTGACGAGTGAACAAGCTCTGAAGCTGGTCCAGGAGGGAGATGTGGAGGATCATGCCGGATTTGATGCCCAAGAGGCGGGGAGACTTGGACTCACGGCCGGTCAAACCGTTGCCATCGCACCCACTGACACCGGTGGGTGGATCCTTCATGCTCTGCTGATCCCATGTCCGTCCTAACCCTTTCCCTTGCAATACACAGGGAAAACCCACCCAACTGTAGGCACGCTGATTGGGTTGAACAGGGAGGAAGTGGTTATTCTGGTCAAGGGGACGTGTGGTACGCCCCTCCACGTCCATTTCCCCCGCCTCAACTTTGTTATCCGCGTGCACAATGGCAAATTGTAAACAATAACTTCGGAAAACTGCGGAACCACAACTGTACTTTTGTAAAATATTGTTGTATCCCGATTCTGGAACACCAAAGCGATTCCCATTTTAACCCAACCGGACTTGGTTATCGAGCTTCGGACTTTCAAAGCAAGGACGTGGCAGATCCTTAGCGCTTAGCGCTGTGCGCATGGAGGTAAAGTTTCCCCTCGATCGTTCGTGTGTTCTGTTCACCTTCCTCCGACATCCACCCATCCCGCCACCACAAGAGGTATCGTCAGGATGCCTGATGCACCGGCTACCAACGATGCCCAGCGAGACGGTCGAAGAGAAGGTGGCGGTTTGTGGGGCATACTTCAAGTACGTGCTCACCCACTGTGCGAGTGTGCTGGCGGATTGACATAGGCTCGCGTGATAGCAAGCCCTGTTGATATGGGTGGTCATGCAATTTGGTGCGTGGGGGACTATGATGTTTTGGCACGAGGTTTTATGACTGTTCGCAGCCGGGAAACTCCTTGGAGGAATTACATCTCCACAAAAACCGTCCGCCGATGATGCACAGGTTGTTCGGGAGCCTCAAGTAGGACCCGACGGTCAAATTTTACCCCCTCAACCCCGTCCAATTACGGATGGTGTCCTTGCCTGGCCATTCGGATCAAAGTTGTCGATGTACGTCTATTTGTCTACAAATCCGCAGGGTGATGTGTTTGGACATGAGGAACCGCTCCCTCATTTCTTTTGGAATGATATCACGTTTGGCGACTGGAATGAGGCTAGGGTAGTTGATCTCGATGTCGATTTCCCTAAGGTATGTCCTCACTCGCAGTGGCGACTGTTGTGCTGACATGTGGCCGCCGTCAGAATGTGCAACACAATGGATCGATGTGGGCGGACATTTTCTTGGTTAGAGGCGATGCTGCACCAGACCCGCGATCACCGAGCTATAACCCCCTTCTTGTGCATCATGTTCGCCAATGTACGCGAATATTTTATACGACCTATCCCCTTCTGACGTGAGCACACAGTGTTGACATATTATTTGCCCAAGGAGAAGGTCAGGAAGGTAAAGAACCTCTTGGCAGGCAAGGAAGGAGAGCAGGAACTTGAACCTGAGCCGGTCCAAGCAGACGAGATCGTTTCCTATTGGCACCATGTAGGTTGTTGCCACCGCCTAGAGAATGCAGTTTGATGACCTTGATACAGAATTTGACCCTGGCCTTGGTCTCGGATATAGATAAGCTAAGTATCGCCAAGATGCCCCCTCCTGTGGCCCAACGTACGTATCGGAACCCCTCCCGCCGGGAAACATTGATTGAGCCCACACCTCTAATCCAGACATACACCTGGTTCCTGGTGCATTGGATTCAACTCGGACCATGGCAGTCTTCTATCCCATCGTCTTTCCGAATGAGTTTTGGCAACTCCGGTCACAATTCGTAGAAATTAACTCGACGGTTGCACGTCAACCGCTACGGGTCACCTTACATCCCATGTCCTTCATGAAGGTCCAGCTGTACGCGACAATGGCCGTCGGGTTCAGGGACGCGGCCAAGCAGCAGGGAACTGGAGCTGAGATCGATGAAGTGAAGCGAATGCTCACAGAAACCAACCCTTATTTCCTTGCCCTGACAGGTATTGTTACCATACTACACATCGTGTAAGAGCTCCTGGAATTTGGCACAAAACGCGAAGCCCTTACGTGCCCTTTCCAGGTTCGAAATGTTGGCGTTCAAGAGTGATGTTTCCCACTGGAGGCAGAAGAACGAGATGGTTGGAGTCTCTCTTCGAACCGTGAGTTCACCTTCCGTATTTTGCTCTTCCCTGATATTCGATAACGAATCCATAAAGATCGTGCTCAACGTTTTTGTTCAAACCATAATTCTCCTTTACCTAATCGACAACAACGAACAAACGAGCTACATGATGTGCGTGAGCTTGGCACAAAGGAGTCTATCAGTGTTGACTGCCCACCCACAGCTTGTTTACCTCTGGAATGGGCGTATTGGTTGAGGCCTGGAAGGTGTGTGTGGGGGAGAGCGAAGCTGTGGGCGATGCTGACCCTCGTATCAGATCACGAAGGCCGTAGATGTTGTTATTCTCCATGCGCCTGAATCGATCCTCAAGCGTCGTATCGAAATCCGAGGTTCGCATAGCCAGGTACTCTTTTTATGTTGAACGCTGACGGTGCATAGATAAACACGTATTGAACGAGGACGAAAAGAAAACCCAAGAGTACGATGCTCTCGCATTCAGATACGTATCCTATGGCGCGATACCTTGTCTCGCCGGGTATACCATCTACTCGTTATTGTACGAAACGCATCGGGGATGGTACAGTTTCGTAATTTCAACCTTGACATCTTTCGTATACATGTTTGGCTTCGTGAGTGGACCCACTCGTGAATCTGCAGTTCCGCTCATCCCCTCCGACAGGCCCAGTTGATCCCACAGTTGATCATCAACTATAAGCTGAAGGCATGTGGAATACTCAAATGCCAAAGACAATCAGACCTGACCCCTCCACCTGGAATAGAGCGTCGCACACATGCCAATGAAAGCAATGATATACAAGACGCTGTCCACCGTGATCGATGACCTCTTTGCGTATGTAGCGCGGCGGATTAGTTATCCGTCGAAAGGATCCCACTCACCCACGTTGGCTGTAGTTTTTGTGTTACGATGCCAATCCTCCACCGTCTGGCGTGCTTCCGTGATGACGTGGTATTCTTGATCTTCTTGTACCAGGCAAGTTGAACGAAACACGTGTCTGTTTCCCGGACTGATCGTGGGGTTACAGCGCTGGATCTATCGAATTGACCCCAAGCGAGTTAACGAGTATGGCCAAGTGATGGGTACCGACGTTGACGTTGCCAAGGCGCAGGAGGAGAGCAAACTGAAAAAGAAGGCCGAGTGAAACCGGACACTCGCCGGAAAGATTCCGGGTGGACTTTTTTGGCCACAGACCGGATAAATGAGTGAATAGGGGCTTGCTCCGGAACGTGTGGAGAGGTTGTTGGTTGTAGACTGCGCACGGAAGATTAATTGTTCCCTTGCTGTACACCGCGCCGAGCTGCGTGGGGCAGGGTAGAATAAAGGGCTTGCGGTGTGTCGCTTAGGTCGGATTTGTGATGGGAAGATCGAGATGGCCGGCATCCGGTCGGAAATGGCTGATGACAGCGGAGGTCGCGTTGCAACGACATAAAGAGGCGACCCTAAGTTGAAATCGATTTCCTCTCTCTTCATTATCTCCCGTCGAATCTCCCTTCCCTCTGCCTATTCCCCTCCACTCAAAAGAGGACGATGGCCAATCGACCACCCTTGCCACCTGGCGAACCTTCCTACAACGCTGGGAACCCCTTCACAGACCGTCCCCACACAGTCGGTTTCCAAGAACCCTCCCCGTTCGCCAGTTCTGTAACCCTCAGCCACGATTACGCCCAACATGCGGACCTGACTGAAGAAGAGAAGCAACCGTTGACCCAGTTCCCCGGCGGCCTCTATCCTCCACCGTGAGCCCCAGTCAGCCTCCATTGTTTTGCTTTGGCCTTTGACCCCCGTTTTGTCTCACAACACAGTGCTATGGATCCCAATGCGTATGGTGATCCGTATTCTCGCCCAGCTTCTATTGTTTCCACCGCCACATCAGGCGTTGATTCTGCTTGGAGGCGTCGGCAGACGATCAAGCGCGGCGTGACACGCAAGGTCAAGCTCACCAATGGTAACTTCATCGCAGAGTACAAGGTCCCCACCCCAGTCTACAGTGCCATCGAGGCCAGATACTCCGGCACCCAAACAACAGAGTTCTCGTACGTCTTTTTTTTTTTTGGCAACTCACTGGCATCACAATTTACCGTTAACTCCGGCGACACTTTTTAGGCACATGCGGTACACCGCTGCGACATGCGACCCAGATGATTTTACCGAGGCAAATGGATGGTCTCTCCGTCAGAAGGAATGGGGGAGGCAGACCGATATCCTGATCGCCGTCACGTCATACAACGAAGACAAGACCCTTTACGCACGTACGCTTCATGGAGTCATGTTGAATATCCGCGATATTTGCAAGACGAAGCAGTCCAAATACTGGAGGAGGACCGCAGAGGAAGGTAGCCCTGGTTGGCAAAGGATCACTGTCGCCTTAATTGTCGACGGTCTCGAGCCCATGGACAAGACCGTCTTGGATGTCCTGTCCACGGTTGGTGTATATCAGGATGGTGTCATGAAAAAACAAGTCGATGGGAAGGACACCGTCGCTCATATCTTTGAGGTGAGCTGAACAACCCAGTTGCCACGCACAGCCGAGGTTCAGGGGAGTTCCGCAGTACACCACGCAGCTTTCCGTCGATGCTACTCCTCAATTGGTTGTGCCGGTCGGCGATGACCCCAACAACCTCGTGCCTGTCCAAATCGTCTTCGTCTTGAAAGCCAAAAACCAGAAGAAGATCAACTCCCATCGATGGCTCTTCAATGGCATTGGCAAAATCCTTGAGGTGTGCATCGTTTCGTCGAGAACCCAAGCCATGTCTTAGATTTCCTCCGCTCGATAGCCGGAGATCTGTGTACTTATTGATGCTGGTACCAAACCTGGACGTAAATCCATCTACTACCTCTGGGAGGCATTCTACAACGACGCCAATCTCGGAGGGTGTTGTGGTGAAATTCACGCCATGATTCAAGGAGGCAAGAAGCTGCTTAATCCACTTGTGGCTGCCCAGAACTTCGAATACAAGATGTCAAACATCTTAGGTGAGTTTACACCCACCCCGAGCGCACTCTGTTCTTTACGCTCTACGGTCAGACAAGCCACTTGAAAGCAGTTTCGGCTACGTCTCCGTGTTGCCCGGTGCTTTCTCCGCTTACCGTTATCGTGCGATCCTTGGGCGGCCATTGGAGCAATACTTCCACGGTGATCACTCTCTCGCCGACCGACTGGGTCCTAAGGGTATTCACGGCATGAATATCTTTACGAAGAACATGTTCCTGGCGGAGGACCGTATCCTGTGCTTCGAGCTGGCCGCCAAGGCAGGTGATCGTTGGACACTCACATACGTGAAACCCAGCAAGGCCGAGACCGACGTGCCCGAGAGCGCTGCTGAGCTTATCGGACAACGTCGTCGTTGGTTGAATGGTTCGTTCGCTGCTTCAGTGGTACGACATTTCCTGGCAAAATTTGGTGCTTGTGAAACGAGGTGACTAACTCCTTCGTAAAGTACGCCACTGTGCACTTCTTCAAGCTTTACAAGTCTGGGCACAACCCTATTCGGATGTTTTTCTTCCACATCCAGGCCCTTGTAAGCCAATCAGCATGGGACCCGGCGGTGGACGTAACTAATATTTGATTGACCCAGTACAATGTTTTCTCCTTGGTCTTTTCATGGTTTGCGCTGGCCAACTTATGGCTCACTTTTGCTATTATCATCGATCTGCTCCCAACACAAAATCTCATCGTTTTCGGGACTGCCACGGTCGTGAGTGATTGTTTCCTCTACACGCCGCCCGTGGAGCAATATTAACCGGGTGAATCAAATAGACTCACTGGGTGAACTTTGCATTGAAAGGGATTTACTTGTGTTTCCTGGCTCTGCAGGTAAGCAAGCGGCTCCTCACATGAATTACTTGAGGACCACTTTTTTTGATCACGGCCACTTCTAGTTTATCCTAGCACTTGGTAACCGACCAAAAGGAGAACGCGGAGCTTATGTTGTGACGCTCTGGTATGCTGCCATTATTACCCCAAGTGGGACTGAACTGAAATCGGGAACCAGGGTGTATGCCGTCATCTCTTTGTACCTTCTCGTCTGCTCCTTCTGGCTGGCCGGCACCGCATTTGCAAAAATCCCGGAGATGCTGAAGAATAAGACCTCGGCAGAGGTCATCAAGTCGTTCTTCGTCCCTCCCATCGGGGCTCTCATTGCCGCTGCCATTTCTACCTTTGGTATTTATTTGATTGCGTCGATCCTCTACGTGCGTGGTTCTATTCAGACACCTCGGGCTTGGAAACTGAGCGCGGAGATTACAGCGTGACCCATGGCACATGGGGTCGAGTTTCCTGCAATACCTTCTCTTGGCCCCCAGTTTCACAAACGTCCTGAACGTCTATGCGTTCTGTAACTTGCACGACGTGAGCGCTTTCTACGCGTATTTTTCAAGTTCCTGGACCGACCGCTTTTTCAGGTTTCATGGGGTACCAAAGGTAGCGACAAGGCTGAAGCACTGCCTTCCGTCTCATCCAAGAAGGGCAAGGACTCGGACCAAGCCGTCGTTGAGGATACAACAAGGGACCAGGGTGACCTCGATAGCCAGTTCAAGGATACCGTCCAACGTGCCGTCACGAAGCTCGTTGTCAAGGAAGTCGTCGAGAAACCCACTTTGGATGACCAGAACAAGACGTTCCGTACAAGGCTGGTCTCGGTTTGGATGTTGACCAATGCGATTTTGGCCATCACGATCCAGAACATCAACGGGTTACCAAACACATCGGACCCGGATGCGGACGAAAAGGCGTTGAGAAGCAAGCAGAACCTTTACTTTGCGATCATCCTGTACTCAACGTTCGGTCTGAGTCTGGTGAGGTTCATCGGGGTGAGTTTTGATTTCTTACATTCGCTTCCTCTCGGAAAGATTTCTAAGGATTGTTTCCGCTCTTCAGTGTTTGTACTACTGGTTTAGAAGAAACTTGTTCCGATGGTGCAGGAGGAACTAAGTGCGGACACGAGGAACGGGGGTGGAAGAGGATCTGCGATCCTACTAACACGGCGTACGGACACTACCCATTTGTTTTTCTCTTGTGAATATGCCTCCACCTGTTCCCTCCACCTTATAACCCGATGCAGCCCTTACGCGACCCCTTCTCCAAGCCTGATCATTTCTCTTTCTGTGTGGATGTAATAGCACGATTCACGAAACCGAAATGAAATCTGTTTCACGATTGTACTGACGTGGAAGAGGTTGTACGAACGTGTCCTCTGTCTATGAGGGAACCTGGGGTTACATCTGAGAGGGGGGATTACACAACATGAGAGGTCAGGTTTGTCAAGAGTACATTCCGTGGTATTCCTGAGGCGGCGAGGGTGAACCTTCCCTCGTTTGAGGAGTTGACGGCGGCCGCTCAGATGTGGTAAACCCTCCAGGAATCGATCTCCCGTCAAGATCCAAATCATCGTCCTCATCAAAATCATCATCATCAAAATCATCATCCTCTTCGCCTTCGCCTCCGTCTGTGCCAACGGCTCGTTCGGTTACCGGCCTAACAGCATTCTGTCGGATGGTCCGGAGGTCTTCAAGGTGATTTTGCAGGAGCTCTTCTATCATCACGAGGGTCTGGGAGACTTCAGCGTCGGTGACCTCATCCATCGATCTGTTGTCGGGTTCAGTGAGGAGGGGTGTGCGGCAGGCTGGACACGTTCGGTGCTGGGTTGTTCCGTGAGAAGTGGAATGAGGAATGTTGGGTTATTGGAGATGGGAGAGGGGGTTTGGGCTTACGTTTGTGGTTACCCAAGTCATTATGCTACAGGGGGGGCACACGGGTGATATCGCTTAGTGCGTACGCTGTGGTTGATGCGATGACCACTTACTCCTTGCGACAGAATATGTGACCGCACGTCTTTGAAAGTTTCGTGATCCCGAGTTCCTCGATCGGATGAGCGGGTGATTCCATAGCGGCGGCCATCTCATGTTCGGCCAAAATGGCAGTGAAAGGTATGAAGCATATAGGACATACGGAGTCTATAGATGCAGCGGATGGTGGATACCAAGGAAATCTCAGACGCTCCGGAGGGTTTAGCAGGTGAGGGGTGGCTGACGTACCTAGTTCACCGACTGCAGCGAGTTCTTGCTCAGACATGGAGGGTAGTTCGGATACCAGCTTCTTCAGGGCCACACTGTAACACAGCACTCAATCAGCCTTCAACCTTATGAACTGATATCGAGGGGCCAGAGTTGGCGAGCACGTAATCACGGGGGAAAACATACTGATCAACTGGGAAGATGGTTCGAACGTCCTGCACGATCTGCCTCGCTTGCGTTCGAAGAGTGGCTTGATCTCGCGGCCACGATTCTGGGCTTGCGCCGAGTTGCGAGAGTCTCTCCATTTTGATGGTGGTAAGTAAGGTCGTGGGTGAGTGAGTGACGGTCGAGGGATGATGCAAGGGGGAGTCAGACGGAGACGCGTAGTGCTAGTTATGCCAAGAGGCGGAAACGGATCAACCCCATTCGATCAGATTCCGTTCGACCTCCCCCCTCCCCGGACCAAAACATACGAAATCTCAGCGACCGTGCTCAGCCGGAATTGTGATGGTAGGTATCTTTTGGGGGGAACATTATAATTGAGCGTACGAAGGATAGACACGGTATTGTGCACCAACTTGGACCAACCAAACCGGGCTGTAACTTGTTGTTTGATTCCCCCGACAGGCTCGCAAAATTTTCCGCCAGATGGGAAGGTATATCTAGTCCCAAGAGGTAGAGTATACACGGGTGTATCGGCTGACTGGGGCGATTGACCTTCCGACGCTCGGGGCAACGCTTAAGGTGACTGGTCTGGCGGGTGCTCTGAAGCTGTCTGCGGCGAACGCCTTGATGGCGACGGCTAGTATTTGGCTCGCGTTCATTGTAGCTTTGGAGAACCAGCGGGCATGAGTATTTTTTGGTCCTAGATCTCTTGAAACTCGGGGCAGATGAGCGTCGAGGCGGATCAGTGGCTGATCATGAGTCCGGATGCAGTTCTGGGGGATTTGCGTTCCCCCTTACCAGATCTTGAAGCATGAAGCTTGGCGAGTTGGGAGATGAGTGAGGCTCGGGCGAGCGTAGGAGAGTCGCAACGCGATAAAATCTTTCCAGCAGTTTACGATCGTCTCAGAACCCTGCGTTTCCTCTGACCACAACCACACACTGCCTCCCTCACCTCGGTCGACTGACACTCAACTGCACAAAGTCCGTTGACCAGACTCACTCATCTAATTCCTAATAGACTGATTCTCAGAAAAGCAATGGAGCCTGGAACGGTAAAGAATAGGAGACCCCCGCACATGAACGGCACACAGGTCCCCGGCAAAGAAACTGTACGCACAACTCCTCTCCCGCACACGTCAGGATCTGTATCTAATATCTCACCATACCAGTTGTCTTGCGAAGAGTGTAAAAAACGCGGGGTCGCTTGCGGCGGAGTCTGGAGGTTTCATTCCCAACATGGGAAGTACATCTTGCAATGCAGGACTTGTCGACTGAAAAAGCGGGCCTGCCCGTTCCGTCGGTTTGAGGACGACGACAACCCCCCGACGAACCCCAAGAAACGAGAGGATGCGACTAGGCGGGGGAAGCGTCGACGTGAATCGTCAGTGATCTCTATCGAAGACTCCGAGGAGAGTTCCGAGGAGAGCCAGGTCGCCGGTCCATCCTCACACCGTAAAAAAAAGGTCAAGGTGAAGGCTGGGGATGGGTGGGATGAGCTGAAGGATACCCTGCTAACGGCGCGGAAGAGAAAGGTTGAAATCGAAACCGAAGCCGAGATAGAGCTGGCCAAGGTCAACTGCATCATCGGCAAAGCAGAACGCGACCTCACACTCAAGATGTAAGCACAAAAGAAATCTGCGGATGTTTGGGGGAAGTGTTCCGAATCGTGTCTGTGCCTTGCTGTTTGTACATTTAATCGAATTGTCCTTGCACCACTGTGTCATCGCCGTAGGTCCTCAATGTCTCAGTTTCTGCGACCAGATCCTCAACGCGTCGTGAGAAGTCGTGAGAAAGCACACTCCGATAAGGAGCGAAACGAGGATAGAATTGCTGACAAGGAGTTTTCTGGTGGTACACATACAGATATCAGATGACGAATTCGAGAGCACGATGGACGAGGGAGAGGGGTGTAGAAGAAAGGATCTAGGTATCAAAGGGTGTGATAGTTTCGTCCAAGCGAAACTTTCGGTGCCAGAGCTCTAGAAAGGATTCTCGTCATCATCGACCACCATCTTTGCGTTCGAAGTGGTGTCGGTTTCAGAAGCATCCTGTGTCGGAGTCGCTTCGCCGTCATCACTGACGTTATCATCGTCTTGTGACGACGACTCTTTGGGTGGAAACAAACCATCCATCGGTTTGGGCTTTCCCCTGAGGGTCCAAATTGAACAAAAGAACAGAGTGGATTTAGAAGAGACCCACGCACCCGCCAAAGTGCTTTTTCTTCGCAGCATTCAACTTCTGCGAGACCGGCGTGACCATCTTGTCCGTCGGTGAGACGAACTTTGGGTTTCTAAAGATTGGGCAGCGTGTGAGCTCCGTCGTTCCAGCAGACAGAACCGGGGGGGGGGCGTACTGCTCCTTGGCCAGCCTCTTCGCGAGGAGAGCCTTTGTGCCGAGACCCATCTGGCCATTGTTGTTACCAAGTGGGATCGCAGCCTGGGATGGGTTGTGAAGAGGTTGGATATGCATAGGAGACTCGGTGGGAGTGGAGGTGGCAGACATGGTGGATGGTGGTGGGAGAAGAGGGAGAGTTGCCGTCTGATCTGGGGCAACGCGATGGTTGACTTTTGAACAACGCGTAACTTAATTCGCGTGACCCGTTTCCCACGTTCACTCATTCTCCTGGAAATGACCAGGATGCGGGATCTCTCGGGATGGGCGCTGACGGGCCCCGATGGATGAAAAGATTGTCCTTGCTTCCGAAAAATTCTCCGGAATTTTTTCCCCCCTTCAGATGACTCCGTTTGATCTTCTGTAGTCCTCGTGGCCGCATTCAACGGAACCAAAAAGCGTAAGGAGGGATTAAAGGAGAAGAAGCCATCTGTGGGATTATCTGGCCATGCGTTCACCACGAGGACCATCATCGACAACACCACCGTGCAATCGCTCCACCCATCCAACTCTGGGAGGTCTGCTGACCACTGGGGACCAATTCGAGAAACATGTTCTCACGATCGCTGCACTTCTCCGCTCTCACTATACCCCGCCAATATCTGCGCTGAGAGGGTACATCCAGCCATGGTCGGGGTCAGTTTAGAAGAAGCGACCATCTCCGAGTCGTCGCTCGATGGATCCACAGCGCCCACGACTGCCACCTGGCATTCTGCCACGAGTCTGTCCCAATATTCCCTACCTCCGCCACCAAGTCCCACGCAAAGCAAGCACGCCCGAAGAGAGAGATCGCCGGCTGCGTTGGCTGAGACATTGGTCAAGGACGTGAGTTTCCTCTTGCGGGGGCCGAACAGCGACCGTTGCAAGGTTTTCGCATCATGATTCCCGTGCCTTACACGTGTTTGCCGTCCAGCTTTCCTTCATCCTCCGTTCAAACAGCAGGTTAAAGTGTGATTCATACGCAGGGAGCCAAACGGTCCGTCCTCTCCCACTCACCCCCATCCCCCCTCTGAATGCCTTCCACAGGTCCTGCACCCTCTGCCGGAAGACTCTAAGGATCACGCCCGCCGCCACTTAGATTATGCGCATAATCTCTCTCAAAATCCCAGCAAACTCAGTAGATTGGACCTCGAATTACGCATGCTTCGAGAAAGAGATACAGACAAGGTTAAGCGTTCGGAGAACAAGGTATTTATATTGTTCGCGTCTTCATTCCCCCCATCTCGCTTCTATCCCTCCCGACTTTTTTTTTCTCCCGCGCCCTTTCCACCGTATTCGCTTCCCAACCGTGTTGTCTGACGTGCAACCCAGTTCTATGGTTTCCTCCGCAGGGGCCGCCTGGCTTCACGTTCAGCGCCGAAAAAGCGACGTTCCCGCTCTGTCGACGAGATCATGGGAATGGTCGAACCACTACAAAGCACCCTCTCCCTCGCAAATGGCGGTCACTCCGTGCAGGACCATGGTCCAACACTCGTCTCTCCACCCATCAAACACGGCCAAATCGCCTCGTCATCAAGGCCTCTGTCCACGGCTACGGTCACTCCAAAACGCATTCATAAAAAGCTGCCTCAAATCCCCCCAGACAACACGACGTCGGCTCGCCACCCCGTCATGAGCTCCACTCACGTCATCAGTGAACCAGAACCCCCCAAGCATCGGAAAAAGACCTTTTTCGGGATGATCACCCTCCCTGGTTCTCGCCGTTCCTCTATTTCGAGAACCCGCCCCGCCACACCGCGCTCCTCAACACCTGAGAATTTATTCAATCCCCGTCACCAATACAGATCAGACGTCGTCGTTGCCTCCCCTCCCCCGCAATCACCTCCCCCTCAATATCGTGACCTCTCCCCAACACCTCTCAAAGACACCACCAACTACCGTTGGGATGGTGATGTGGCAGGTCAACGATCCCAGCCTAGTTTTGACATTTCGGAGCCTGATTCTGGATTAGGTATCGAGACCGTTGACGCCAAGACAGGGCCGGTGAC